>Ga0209489_100236_pt1 | contig 92809 bp, 37 predicted proteins | sample SiratrowhiteBW_FD_187527 | JGI IMG/M metagenome (GOLD analysis project Ga0209489, IMG submission 187527) | Root nodule microbial communities of legume samples collected from California, USA - Siratro white BW (SPAdes) (version 2) | ecosystem: Host-associated > Plants > Roots > Nodule | place...
TATATATATATATATATTATAATTTCTTTTATCTTTTAAACATCAAATTAGTTATCTTATTTGTTTAAAATGAATTAATGATTTATTATTAATTTCTCAAGATATGACATTCTATTTAGATGACTTTAGATAAATATATTAACTTTATTTTTTAAAATATTTTGCACTGTTTACGCGTTGGAATTGGATTCACGAGATGAAATTTACTTGTACATTCCATGTAGCATCCATCAAACTTGTTAATGCTTCACATTACCTTTTCATTATCTATGTCTTTTTTATCAGCTTTTCATTATCTATGTTACTATAAATAAATACGCTTTTATGAAATTTTAAGGAGTTAATTATCTCAATGCATGAAATATTAAAGAAAAAGCACTATTTGTATGTTTAAACAAAGGTTATGTCTACAGTTAAAGCATTAGCAGGAGAATGATTCTAAAAAGAGGGAGATTCCTTAATTATATGAATATTTTTTTAGCAACCTTCTAGTTAACATTAAAAAAAAAAACAGTACCACCTTTCTCTAAGTTTTACCCATTAACTTGTGATCAATTTTAATTGTGGCTATTTTTTAATGGCTATTTAAAATTTTACCTAATTAATGAGTGTTAAAAATTCCATTTAATACAGGTTGAATATGTTGGATGATCAACACAATTATGTAATTCTTAATAATTTAGTATTTTTTGTCAAAAAAAAGTAGCATATAAAATGTATTACTAATATTCTTATTTTAATATTGTCAAAACCTCCCTGTTAAAGTAAGTAATAGTGAGAAAATAAAGCCGGCGGAAGTTTTAGTCTTTAAAAGATCTAAATTAATTATTTTTTTAGTTTTTAATGAAATATTAATTAGTTATTTTAATTTTTCTCTAAATAAATTGTATTAATATTTGTAACATATAAAAGTAAAACATCTATTAATAAAATTGTTTTAATAAATGGTATATATTTTTTCTGTAGAAAAAACCATAGAATACCATCATTTAAAAACTTTGAAGGTAAAAAAAAACATCATTTTAAAAATGAAATCTTGTATAAGGAACCAAACTAATTAGAATGCTAATTTATTCAATATTGGTAGAGTTTTTATTAAATTAAAATAAAATAAAAAATGTCATCTCAATTAGTCTAACTTATCCTTAGCATGTATGTTGTAATTCAAGTTGGTGGTTAATATTTTCTTGTTATATCGGTCCTAGTTTAATTCAAAATAAAATTTAATTTTTTTATTTTGTTCACATAAATTTAACTAGTATCGGAATACGTGCTTAATTGTTTTTCTTTGTTATACTTCAGATCGGATGTAATACAAATTGTTGATCTTTATTATTGTAATTGCTTGTATGTTTTCCTTTTATGATTGTTTGAAATTTAGTGTTAGGAGACTAGAGTGAAGAACTCTCAACTCGTTTATTTCTTAATTGTAATAGGGTTAGAACATCCCTAAGTGCTTCCAATTAATTCTATTTTTCACTGTTAGAAAAACTTAAATTTTTATATTTCGTTTTTGCGACTATTTGAACGATGCTATATTATTATTATTTAATTTTAAATACAAAATTAATATTCATTTTAAGTGTAGCTTATTTTGAAGAAAGTTATGTTTAATTATTTTTTACTATATGTCAGTTTAAAGATTTTAACTTGCTCTAATCTTAATAATTATTCTAGTGTTGTATTAGAGTTGATTAATCATGTCTCCACATTTTTTATGATACATTATTAGTTATCTATATTCTTAGAGTGTAAACTCATAAAAATCAATCAATTCTAAATGTTTTAGGATAAAATCTCGTATAGACTTTTTGATTGAAAAAAAAAAATTGGCTTTAATGATAACTAAAGTTTGTAAGTTCAAATTCGTCCATGCATGCATGCCACATTTGTAAGGTGCTCAAAAGCGATCAATAATCCAAAATAAATGATATTGACCATAACCTGTACAGTTTTATACATGAGGTGTAAGAAAGGGTTTCCAAAGGACCAACAGCCATAGTATTGTGAATTTTTCCTTCTTATATTGCATACTTACTTATCATCATCAAATTTCCAAATATTTTCTTCTATGCTTGCTAATTTCCAAAAATTTCCCTTACTAATTAAGGGAATGTTAATTTTAAAATAGGAAATTCGCTTTCATTGAGTGTCATTTTCCGAGAGAAAATCAATTGGACCTGTGGCCATATAGGTGGGCCAACCCAATTCATAAAAAGACAACAAAGACGCAATTATTCAGTGTGAATGCAAGACTTTTGCTTCAAAAATACTATTAACTGTAGTTTAATCATTCATCCGATTTAAAAGTATTTATTTTGATATTTTATATTTTTAAATAGGTTTATTTTAAGTTTTTTTTTTCAAATTAAAGCGTTAAATAATCAATCAACACGTCAGTCACTTATTTTTATTAAAAGATAGTAAAATAAGCAGTTCTAAAATATAAAGTAACATATTAAAAAAAATAAAACTTAATGTACCAAAATTGAAAAGAAAAAACACTAAAACAAAGTCATTTACTTATTCTGTTAAGAGTTAGAAAACTTACGGTACATTTAAACTAAACAAAAAATATATATATTTTTGTTTTTGGATTTAAACGAGTTGAACTGAAACTCGTAGACATAGAAATGGATTTGATTTGGAACAAAGATTGTTTATAACCACATTTATTATTGTTATTATTATGAAGTATATCTGTAGTAATTTTTTCTTAGAAAATGTAGTCACCTATAGCCGTTCTCCCTTCCTTGCTGCTACTAGTTGAATAATTAGGGTAAAAGTTTGCAAATTACCTGTGTAACCACGCAACACCTGCAACTTGTGTGGTTGTAAATTTAAAATTTTTAGTAAATTTTCAATATGAAACTTTTATATTTGTACATAATATTTGTTTAATATTTTTTATTTAAATTAGTTTTCAGAAAATATTTCAATTTTTTTATAATATCTTCTATATGAAGATAAAAATATATTTATTTTTTAAAAAATTAAGATTGAAATATTGTTAATATTTGATATTCTATCACATTTTACTATATATATAGTAAATGAATAAACAATCACAAGTTTTTTTTATATAACATTTTTTTATTTTCAAAATATATTTTCAAAATCTTAATAATTGTATCAACAGTCATCATTCTTATTTATAGGACCCGTATAATGAAAGGAGAAAGAAATTCATCACACGTTGTTATCCTACTCTTTGACGATGAAAGTTATATGAGTTGTAAAACATATATAGAGGGGCTAGATTCATGGAAAGCTTTGGAAGAGAATTACATCGTGGATCCGCTACCCTAAAATTTCAACATGGCCCAAATCAAAATGCAAAAATGAAAGAAAGACAAAGAAGGCAAAGACAAAGTTATGTTTATTTGTCGGTACTTTACAAATGATCCTTATCATAATTATGACCCTAAAGTTACCCAAAGAAAATTAGGATTATTTAAAAGGAAAATATTAAAGAAACAATAAGATTATACGAAATTATTAAATTTAATAAGGAAGTTTGAACTGAGAAGGATGAAAAAATCTAAGACAAAAAAAAATATTCAAACAAATTATTTATTTGGTATTTTCAACAAGATGAAATTATCGGGTAAGGAATTTCTTGATTCCAAACTAGTTGAGAAAATTTTAGTAACACTATCAGATGGATACGAAACATTATTATTTCATTGAAAAACATAAAGAATGTGTCTAAAATTATTTTAAAAAAAAGTAATATATATCTTGCAAGCACAAGAGCAACGAAAATTAGTGAAAGAAGATTGTGTTAAAGGGTATTTTTATACTATCAAATGTTGTTAGAGATCCCACACATCAATTAAAAATAAAATCAATTTAAAGTATATAAGTGAATGAAAATCTTATCCTATAAATTAATTTTATAAGGTTGAGTTAGATATAAAATCTACTTCTTAATTATGATATATAGCATATTTTAACAATATGTAATAGACCTATCATGTCACCTAGTAACCATTATCAAACCATTTATAATTATCTAGTCTTATGTATCAGTTGATATGTTGAAGATTTCACATTAAATAGAAATAAGACCAATTTATAATATATAAATGAGTGCAAGAAAAGTCTACACTATTCATTGAATAAAAATAATCTAGTACAATCTATAAAATTATTCTAGATTATACCATTTAAAATTTATTCTAAATTATACAAATAAAAAATGATTTCAAATTGCAGAATCTATAATACATTAATTCCTAAATCTAAAATATATTTTAAATTACACAATTTACCACTATATTTCATATTACATTATCTAAAAATCTGAAATATATTTTTAAATCTAAATTATGTATCCCAAAATACATTTTCAATTTCGACAATCCAAATATTAAGCAATTCATAATATATTTACATGCTTGAAAAAAAATAATCCCCACACGGGAGGTGACCATAAATTGCCCTATGATGAAGCCACCGTGGAAGCTTTCATATTTCAATTAACTTGTGATTTTGAAACTTCTCAACCTGTCATAGCTTGGGTACAAAGTCCCTCACATATAGGCAAAACTCTAGCATCCCAAGTGAGTAAAACTTGTAAAGCATATAAAAAGTATTTTGCAGATCAGAAATGCATACCAACTTTATCTCCCATTTGGGTAACGGGTCTCCTTCGGCATTGTCCAAACTTGAAGGTATCAATTTCAGTATTGGACTTCATCGTGAAGTAGCTCCGAGACTCACATAACCAACAGGATCATGTGCACACTTCCATCTCCAAATTGTTCAAAATAGCTGACACTTGTGCTATGGAAGGCCTACACTTCCTCGAATTACCAACACAAGCTGCAGCAACTTTGGCTAATCTGAATAGAGGCTTCATATCAGAAGGAATTGCCAACCTAGCATCCAAAAGTTCACCAAAACTCAATGCCTTGATCAAAGCCAAACCCCACTCTGCTATCACTCCTTCCTTGGATCCTCTACCACTTAATAGCTCAAGCATCACAACCCCTAACCCATAAACATCACTTTCCTTGCTTGCACCACCCCCTCTTTCATTCCAATACTCATCATCCACATAACCTACTACCTCTCTCTTTTCTCGGGGTGCCAAAAAGTTGAGACCATAATCACAAATCCTAGGGCAAAAGTTGATATCAATTAAAACATTCGAGGACTTCACGCGCCCATGTATAATGTTTGGCGTTGCCACTTCATGCAGGTACTGAAGCCCTCTCGCTGCTCCTGCTGCAATTCTAATCCTCTTGTTCCAATCCAAAAGTGATGCTCCATTAACGTTTTGGTGCAGATAGAACTCCAAGCTCATCATGCGCCCAAACTCCATCACTATAACTCTCTCGCCCGGTGCTTCTGAGAATCCAATTATGGGAACTATGTTGGGATGTTGAACTGAGGAGAGCCATTTCAACGCTGATGAGAATCCTAACCCTGCATTGCTCAGCACAAGCACGGGATAGATCCTTTTCACAGCCACAAGCTCTCCATTCTCCTGCACCCCAGCATACACGGTTCCTAGAGGACCCTTTCCCACAATTCTCATGTGGTTGAAGCCATCAGTGACAGCATCAATGTCCGTCAGTGAGTACACACGAACACAGTGCTTCACAGCAACAGTTTCTTCACACTCAACTGGTTTCTTCTTGCATGCAAGAAAGAGAACAACACCAAGAATTGTGAGGGACAAGGATAGAGTGACCATGACCAAATCATAAGCAATGAACCTAGGGTTCATTGTTTGAGATCTTTCTTAATTTTTGATGACTCAAGATGTTGCATAAAAGATTAATTTCTTTTGCTTGTGATGTTGGGGGATTGGTAAAGGAATAAAGGTAAAGGAAGAAGGTGGAATAAAGGGGGAGACTGGATGGTATGTCAAAGAGAAGTGTGGAAAATAGCTAGTAATATATATGATTCAAAGTAGGTGAGAGATCAAAGCGTTGAATAGAAGGTGTCAAAGAGAAAATACTGGAGGTGTTTGACAAAAGGGTGGATTGGTGAGAAAGTTGAGGCGTTTATAGTAATTGGATTTAGCTGTGGAAGTTCATCATTGGCTGCCAAACCACTCTGCTTTAATTACTGAAAGGATACTTTAAAATGACATGACATAACACAGTGAAGGGTTTTTGTGTCTACTTCGTAAGGATAAGACTTATATTTCAGATGTAGGTTTCAATTTGTTCTTGTAAAGATTAAGTTAATGAGTTAGGTCTTTGTAACTATTGTTTGAGTCCTCGTATAGTACAATTTTAATTAATCTCAGGACACTGTTAACCTAAAATTTATGTTAAAAATAAACATGATTCCTACGAGACTTGAGAAATTAAATTGTAATTTTACCACATTATTGACATTTTTGGGATTAATTGCTATATTATTTATAAGAAATCTATCAAAATTTTCTTAATGATTATTAAAAATATAAATTCAATTTAGATCAAATATTTTGGATTTTTAGATAGATTATGGTTCCATAAATTCAGGAAAAGATATGACGTTTTCAAATAGGAGAATGGAATTTTGAGATTCAAATACCAATTGACTTCTAAGGATACCTTGTATTAAAAAATAAACATCTGTAGCTATAAAAAAAAAGTAAAATAATAGATATTGCTGAATGAATTTGTTGGGTCAACAAATCATTATTTTTAAAAGAATATTTTTTAAATTTTTGAAGAAAGAATTTCAAAAATTATAAGAAAATTAAAATATATTAAATCTAAATCATTTCTAATTTAATATATTTTATATTTTAAATTTTTTATTTGAATAAAATCATTTTAATTTATTAAATTTTAATTATATTTGTTAAATGGAATAAATATATTTTAAATGTTTTATTTTAATTAAATCATTTTAATTAATAAATTTTAATTTATTAAACATGAACAATTATTTTAATATTAAAATTAATAATTTTAAAATATTAGTTAGTAATGTCTTTCACTTTATGAAATATTTTTTATCAAAGTCTATTAATATTATTTTTTATTTTCTTGAATTTTTATCAATAAAAAAGTATATTAAATAGGAGATATAAAAAATATCTCAACCCGTTTACATCTTCACAGTTTCAAAGATAAATAAAATACACAAAAATAATCTATTTATCAATCCTTATCAATACAGGAAGTAAAGCAATGTCATCAAAACATTATACATTACCCCATGTTCTAACCAAAATAGATAAAGTTGTATCAATTATTAAAATATTATCTAATGAATAACAAAACTAATAAAAATGTACACTTCTAATACTATTAATCAATTTCATTCTTTGTTGACTTAATCTTTTCTTTCGAACTTGAGTTCTTGTGATGGAAATTGTCTAATGGTAACCTATTTAATTTGTGAAGTTGTTTTATGACACTTCGTATATCGTGAACACTATTTGATTGTTTGTTGTCTTTTTTATTTGGTCTCTTAATATTTCTTCCATTACAAATCAACTGCAAAAAGGCTAATGTTACTTAATATTACTTGCACACCGTCAATAACTTGATAAGTAACACTTTAAGAGGTATATCTTGTTGTTAGCGTATTATTATTATATATATATATAGCACGTTAATATAAAATGAAAATCTAAGAGTGCCTACAACCTACATATAATTACAATATGACTATATAAACATTTGTGTTAATGTAGTGTTTTTAGACACTCCAACAACAATTGATACCAATTATAGTAAGAGAACAATATTCCAAATTTTTTATATTTCAACCATAATCATGTGTTTTGTTGTGCTAAACATCTCATTATCAACCTTAAATAATCATATTTCTATAATTCCAAATTTTTTAAATATTTGTAACCACGTGTCTTTCAAAATAATATTATATTTGTTAGTTAAGTCCTAAAATGTTGAAAAATTGTTGTAAATTAATTATGATGCACTAAATTTATATCCACCCACATATCACTTTTGTTCTATAATTTCATTTTCTTGATTGAGATCCATTGAGACTATTTTTAACCAACCTTAGTTATAATTATTTCGGTTGGAGTTAGTTTTATTTTCTTACCTCGTTAGTTTTGGTGGACTTTTTTCATTTGGCTATGAAGGTTGGCATTGGAAATAATTAAGGTTGGTTAAATCAACACAAAAAATATTAACTTTGGACAAAGAATAACACTCATAAAGTAAAAAAAGAAAAAAAAAAGGAAAAAACATTGTTTTCAAACATCAATAAGAAAAAACAATTCCAACAAAACAAAAAATCACATTGGTCAACAAGTTAGACTTGACGATCATGTACTCCTTAAACTGAATTAACTTTGTACATTCTAAAAAAATAATTACATCACTTTTTATTAATTTCAAAATAGATCTTTTAGAATATGAAAAATAAATGGAAGGTGATTCATACATTTATGGGTATACAAGTAAAAGCACTCCTTTGTTTGTTTGTTTTGAGGGATTGATTAGGAAAACTACGAAAAAGAACCTCCTTCATTGGTTTATACTTCTATTATGTGTACCTTTACGGATAAGAAAAATGAAAGGAGTATATTATAATATATTTTTATTTAATATATCCATATCATTATGTATACTACTTTTTTTGGGTTTTTTAAGTAAATGAGAGGTTAATCAAATTTTAACGACAATTAAATAAGGAATAACGAATATAATAATGAATTATTTGAAGAAGAATTTTTTCGATTCTAAAAATCTAAAAATATTAGGTATGTTTTAGTGATATGTGGAATACAAAAAAACATTAGAATTGTTGTTCTGCAATACTAATATCTAAATCACCAATCACCATTACTTGATAATAATTACTGGATTTTGGAAATAACAAATCTAAAATGATAAAGTTTCCAATTCTATCTAGAACACGCAATCCTAAAGGTTTTCAACATCTATAAACTAAACAATAAAAACTTTTTTCTTGTAATTTGATAAGGGAAAAGAGTAATGTTAATGTAAAAAGCACACAAGGGCATTTTCGATCTTTTGCTTAAACTATGCGAATGCAGTTAACAAATAATGGGGTGCAGGAAGCAAAAGTAGAAAGAAAATGTCTAATAAAAAATAACTGAGCCCACATTGGAGACTACTTATCTTCATGACCTAGTCGTTCTAGCCAACTAGTTAATGTAGTTATCAAATTCTTAGCTTTTATGCTGAGATCAAACTTTTACCTTTTAAATACAATTTGATATTTAAATTATTAAATTAATTTTATAAACTTTTAAAATTTTAATCTTTTAAAAATATTGGTTAGAGAATTTCTGTTATAAAATATTTTTAAATTTTTTAAAACATTATATTATCCTCTAAAATTATTTAACAAGAATGAACTCCTAAAGTTTTAACTCGATTAAGATCAGTATGATTAGGTTTAAAATGGGTAATTAGTTCCAGCAACATAATATTCAGTTTACTTCATCAATTGAAGTCCCAAGTCTTATTATCTTTTATATGTGCACTTTATTCCACCAAGTTGCTGGTGCCTTGCCACATAAATTCTCACTATTTGATAAACAAAGAGCATTTGTCTCGCTTTGAAAACAAAAAAAGAAATAGATCCTCAAATCGTTATCCATGTTGGTTTCAAATTCCGCGAGACCAAAACTTCAAAGAGAATAAACTGAATTCACATGAACTAGTTCGTCACAAGTTGTTAAAAACTTTCATTAACATAAGTTCGGATAGTTTCTTCACAAAATATGAAAAAAATAATAATCTTTTCCTCAGAAATTAAAACTAACTTGTAAAATATTGTAGAAAAACTATATCACTACAAATTACACTAATTCATCTAGGTAACAAGTCAAAATTTACAATCCAATTCAAAACATCTTGAAGGGTCGATTCGACGCAATGAAATAAAAAAATTTATAAAAGATCTCCACAAAATGCAAACAGAAGTTTCACAATCGATATGGACATCATACACGCATGAGAATGAGAGTGAAAGCATAACCACTTGAAGGCCCTTGTGTAATAAAGATAGCGGTGGTTGTTGTTAGCATTTTATTTGAATAACCAAACTATTGGAGTGAAAAATTGAATTCTATGGCCTGGATGAGTAAATGTTGGCAAAAGATCATGGAAACAAAAGAGCAGTGGTACCTTTGCGAATAATATAGACATAGAGTAAACGACTGAACCATCTCATCACAGCATGGTCCTACAACCTCAATATTAATGACCCATGCCTTCACTTGGCATTTGGCTCTCACTGCGATAACTGGTTTTTTCAAAACTACATGCATGATTGGCACGTCTCTGGAGTCATTAAACAAGATCCATGAAAAGCTGGGTGAATTATGATGCATTTGGCAGGAACTATGGAGCATTGTGGCTACAAGTCATCAGACATATTAAGGACACGTATAACAAAGCAAATCACAGCCAAAGAAACTCAACAATCAGTGATAGCACTGTCACATTCCTTTGTTGGATGCTTTGCTACTACACAGAATTTTAACAAATGGAGTGGTTAAAAGACTCAATCTTACAATAATTTAGTTTACTTTCCTTCAGACAGTAAAGTGGCTCGTATAGAAATGACCACTAGATATAATTTGGCAAGGACTTGTGAAATTCCACTGCTAGATGCAGCATAAAAAAATATCACTGGAGCATTTTCCAAATGGATATATTTAATAACCCATCATCATTAATCATTAACGGATACAATAGAAGGTAGCCCAAATGGACGAAACCAGCAATTTAAAGAGAGGGACCAGAGACAAGCCTGCCTAACAACCTCATTGACTCAGATCTTATAGCTGTACCCAGAACATTTGTTTGAGCACCGTGAGCAGTAAATTCTCAAGCTGAGAACCGTCAAAACATTTAATCTGAAACATCTACAAAATTAGAAGCATTTAAGCATGGGCAGGCTATAGATTCACCTAACAAGAGTGAACTGAAATAAATATACTGTGTTGCTTATAGAATTTCCAAGCTATTAAATGGGGAAGCATTGCTTCACTGTTTGTCCTTTACCTTAATTATAGCATTACATTTATGTGGTTTCTCATTTCCCCATTTCAGATTCTTCGTAGGTTCAAGAGCACCTTCTTATAACCAAAAGATTAAAAGTTATAGAAAATATAAAACAGGATTTGGAAGTTATTGTCACATTGATATTGCAATTTTAAAACTCCCCTGGCCCATGCCAGATTCAGCTAAAAGTCTTACCAATGTACTCAAAAGAGAACTTTTTAACGATGGAAATATCATTTCTGATTTCTGAATACAAGTTTGTAATGCAAACGCCAATTTAATTTTAGTAGGGAAGCTTCTTGATATGGACATACTTTTTTAGGGTAAAACATCAAATTCCTCAAGCCTCTATTTTCCACCACACAAAAAAAAATCCTATTCTCTAATTCTCTTTTCTTTAGTCAACTTTGCGTGGAGCGTGCGCGGAAAACACGGAGGGAAGCTGGCTTATAGTAAAAGAGAAGCTTCGAACTCCCCCTTCCGGATCATCAAAGAGTACAAACCTTTGCAAGTATTCATTAAGCAACACTTCCATGATCCGATGCATCGTCATAGTAATAAGGGGATAGCTTCCCATCTTTCTTGGCAGGCTTGGTTTGGTTCTCTGTGCCCACCTCTTGCAACATTTTCACTACTCTTCTCATTGAAGGCCTGTTAATAGGAAGAGGACTAGTGCACATGAGTCCAATGTTGAAGACCTTGCAAATTTCTTCTTTGAAACAAGAATCAAGCCTTGAGTCAATTAAATGGTCCACGCCTTTCTGGTCCAAGGTAGTGCACACCCACTTAACCAAGTCTTTCTCCCCAAATTCAGGGTCCACCGGGCGTCTTCCAGTAACCAACTCGAGTATGACAACTCCAAAGCTGTATATGTCGCTCTTCTCATTCACTCTGAGCGTGTATGCATATTCTGCAGCAGGAGAAAAGGATCATGTCAGTTTGGCACCAAAGAAATAGTTTCAATGTTTGATTGCAAAAGAAATTCAGAAGATGATAGACAACCTGTTTCTAGAGCATGTAATATCTATAAATATCAGTACAAAGATCTATAATGCCAACGAAAGTAAACCACTTGTCAACTAAGCAACAAAAACATTAAAAGCACTTGCCCATGCAGGAAACTAACGTCGTGATTTGTAGGGTGTAAGGAGGATAAGATGCACACTTCTAGTTCTATAGCAGTAATGGACCAACAATCAAATTGCTCTAGTGACCAGCCAAGCCATACACGAGGAGTTAAATGCAGAAGTAATCCCCACTAAACTAAATGCATCTCAAATTCATCAACATTAAAATAAATTAAAAATATATATATTCTGCTAACTAACCTGGTGCAATATAGCCACAAGAGCCAGCTATGACGGACATGGATTTAGTTCCTTTTGCTGTGGTTTCAACCGCCTTAGCTACTCCAAAATCAGCCACCCTAGCACCAAAGTCCCCATCCAACAAAATGTTGTTTGATTTCACATCTCTATGAACAATTGGGGGAACACAGTCATGATGCAGATAAGAGAGTCCTTCTGCCGCATCCACAGCTATCTTATACCTTGTTGGCCAATCCAACAACCCTCCTTTACTACTATGCAGCAAATCACCAAGACTTCCATTAGGCATATATTCATAAACCAATAGCTTGCAGTCCCTGGTGGTGCAGCAACACCACAGCTTGACTATGTTCTTGTGCCTGATCTTGCCCAAAGTCTCAACCTCCGCGTCAAAAGCATTGTCCTGAACCCTACCCTTTTCAACATCCCCACTCTCTACCTCCTTCCTAACCCCTCCCCATATCTTCTTCACAGCAACAACCTCCCCACTGCTAAGCACAACCTTGTAAACCTTCCCCGAGGAACCACTTCCAATCACATTATCCTCATCAAGACAATTCAAAATCTCATCTTCACTAAAACCCAGTTTATGAAACGACATCAAGGTCCACTTCGACTTATCAATCGCCCTCTTGGCGTCCTGGAAATTCTTATACCTAAAGTAAAACCAAACCACACCAACAAGGAAAACCAAAGTGGCTACAACAAAAATCGCTCGAAGCAGCCAAACATAACCTACACTCTTTGCCTCGCCCCTACCATCACACAACCCCTTCAAATCCCCACACAAGCCAGGATTACCGAGGAAACTAGACCTATACATATCCTTAGCCAACAGAGGAGGAAGTTCACCAGTCAAACGATTATAAGACAAATTAAGCTGATTCAGCTTAAGATTCTGCAAGCCGTGAGGGACTTTCCCCGAAAGGCGGTTGCTAGAAAGATCTAGAAAGTTCAGCACGGACAAACCCCCAATCTCATCAGGAATCTTCCCACCAATCTCATTGTTGGCCAAATTCAAATCGTTGAGCTTCTTCCACGAACGAATCCCCTTCGGCAACTCCCCAGAGAGTCTGTTATTATGAAAATCGAGAATCCCAAGCTGCCCAAGATTCACAATGCTATCCGGAAGCGAGCCAGTGAACTTATTATCACTAGCGGAAAACTCCACGAGATTCTCCAACCACCCAACCTCATCGGGAATCGTTCCCGAGAAGTTATTCTTCGACAAAATCAACAGCGACAAGTTCCCAGCACCAGCAATGGTCCTGGCTATGGAACCCGAAAACGAGTTGTCCACAAGCTCGAGAAGATACACGTGCGGAAGCCCCCAGATCCCGGCGGGAACCTCTCCGGACAACCGGTTATATCCGAGCCTCACACGTGTCAAGCTCTGGCACGTGCCTAAGCTCGCCGGAATCTCCCCAGAGAATAGATTATAAATCACCAGAAGCTCCTCAAGAACACCCTTATCACAGAGCGTCGCCGGAATAGGCCCCCAGAACTGGTTGCTCGAAACGTCCAGCCACCGGAGCATCGAATTCTTGCCGAGATTCGCCGGTAACCTGCCGGTGAGGCGGTTCCCAAAGAGCCGAAGCTCATATAGATTCTCGGAATCCGCAATGCTGGCCGGTAACTCTCCCTCAAAACGATTTTCGTACAAATTGAGACTCTCCAGCGGCAAAGAACAAAGCTCGTCGGGAATCCTCCCCGTTAAGTGGTTCATGGAGGCGTCGAGGAGCCTCAAGCGGGTGAGATTCCCCATTCCCCGAGGCAACTCTCCGGAGAGCGAGTTGTTGTACAACTCGATCTGCGTGAGGCTGGTTAACTGAGTGAGGGAGCTCGGGATGGAGCCGTAGAGGTCATTGAGCGCGAGGTCGAGGTCCTGGAGCTTGTTGAGGTTCCCGAGGGAGGATGGAATGACGCCGACGAGGTTGCATTGGGTGAGCCAGAGAACCTCGAGGTTGGTGAGGTTGCCGAGTTCCGGAGGGATTCGACCGGGGAAGAAGGGGTTGTAAGAGAGGTTGAGCATTTTCAAAGAGGAGACGTTGCCCAAGGAGGGGGGGATGGTGCCTTCTAGGAGATTGGAGACGAGGGAGAGGACTTGGAGGTTCTGGAAGGTTCCGAAGGAGTCCGGGATGGGGCCGGAGAAGTTGTTGCCGGTGAGGTCGAGGTAGCGGAGGTTGGGGAGGAGCGGGAGTGTGGAGGGGAGGGGACCAGTGAGGAGGTTCTGGGAAAGGTCGAGGTGGCGGAGAGAGCGGCAGAGGGAGATGTCGAGAGGGAGGGTTTGGTTGATGGAGTTGTTGAAGAGGTTGATGGAGAGGAGGTTGGGGAGACGACAGAGGATGTTGGCGAGGAATGGGCCTCCGATGTTGGTGTCGGAGAGGTCCAATTCCGTTACGGTGGTGTTGGAAGCATCGCCGGCGCAGGTTACCCCAAACCAGTTGCAAGGGGTGGCGTCCCTGGAGTTCCAGGAGGAGAGAGTGGAGAGAGGGTCGTCGAGAGAGAGCTTGAATTGGTACAGGTACAACCCCTCTTGGTTCAGACACGCCACCCACGTTACTACCGAAAACAGAACACAAGCTACTATAGGAAGTGGTTGGGTCATTCTTGCCTTGCCTCTCCGACACAGTGTGGAGTGGTCAGTGTGGGAGTGGAGTGAAGTGAGTGCTCAATTTATTTGAATGCCAAACGGTGAAAGGAAGAGGCTGTGTTTCAGTGTTCCTCTGCTGAGTTGGCACCACCAGAGACTCCACACTTTGACCACAACCAAATCACACTGTCTACTTATTCTTTCGTTGTTACAAGAGGACACACTCATTCTACCTTCCCAACATAATGCTACATTTTCTTTCCCTTAAATTGTTGCTTTAATGTTAAGCTGAAATTAACTTAAGTGCAAGGAGTAAGTGGTGGTGAAAAGTAAGTAACAACAACTAACAACCATTGCAAGGTAGTTTGGGACAGATAAGAAGAAGATACGCTATTGGTGTTTGTTGTTTGTTTCAACCTACATAGTGTGGTGGTGATGCTAGAAGCCAAAATTTGTTCACTTCAAAATCATATCATTCTTCTATTGAGGTATTTAGGTATCATCTTTTGAATTAATGTACATGAGTTGGACGGCAGACTTTCTAGATTCCAAGTTCCTTGCTTGATCTATATCACTACTGCTGAAAACTATGTTTATGTCTTAAAGCTGAATTAATAACTAGGTTGTTTGTTATTTACTTTATAGTTTCTCCACGTCCCTTCCTATTATAAGAAGCACACAAAACTTCATTAATAGCAACAGAGCAATACAAAACTTTTAACTCTGCTAAACAACTTACAAGTATTACTCTCCAATAACTCGTTACATTAATGTCATTATCTTCAAGTTGTAGTCCAGCTTTTGACTTACACTTTTAATAAAACTCCTTATTTACTGTCTATTTTAATTATTTTAATCAATTCTCCCTTTACATTTCTCTATTAATTTTATTTATATTCTAGTTAAATTGTTCTTTTACTTTTTATAGAATATTTCATCTTTAAAACTCATCAGAGTTCTAAATTAATTTTAAAAACTAAAAGCATAACTGTTTAAAGTATATTTTATCTAAAAATTAAACTATCATTTATGTGATTTTATATTTCAAAAATTAAATAAATAATTAAATTCAATAAATTAACAGCTTTTAACTGCTTAGAAAAATTTTAATACGTATTTTCTAAACATTTAATTAGCTTCTCAGTTGTTTTTTTATTTGTTTAAAAAGGTTTCTTCGCAATGGGTTAACCTTTAAAATCTCAAACTTTTGAAAAGGGGAAAACGAAACAACAAAAAACGCATAGGCGAGGTTAGATTTTATTTTTTTTATCTTAAATATCATATATTATTTATAATTATTAAAAGACATGTATTATAATTTTAAAAATGTAAGAAATTCAACATCCTTTTAAATCTTTTTCATTAATTCTCGGACACAAAATAATTTCATGTTTTAATTTTATAAATGAGATTATGTACTTCGTACTTTTAGCCACTTTAGTAGTCAAAAGAATTTTTTAGAGTGTTTGTTTCTGTGCTCTTAAACTTGTAAAAAGAAGAAAAAAAAATGAGCGGTTAAAAATTAGTTGAGCATGTTTGAAATGATGAAGAGTGGAGAGAGATAAAGCTTATACATATCTATCTACTGTGTTCCGTACGATATTGATAACAGTCTTCCAATAGATCCCCATATACTGTACTGTAGACGATATTCGTATTTTCTCGAATTGAATTAATATTTTATTTAGTTTAAATATTATACAATTTTTTTCTTTATTTTATAAATATATTTTCACCTTTTTACATTACAGATAGTTATTGCTTCTAACAAGAGAGTTTATTATAGTGGTAAAAAAATAAGAGATATAAGTATAATTTTTTGAAAAATAAATCATAATATTGTCATAATTTATTAAAAACTAATAATGTATTGAAAAAAAATATTGGTTTCCAGACAAATGAAGTGTTTTTGAGAAAGAAAAGTGGTCTTTTTGTCATTAGAACTTCAAATATTTATAAATGACTTCAATAACTTCAAATTATGAGGAAACAAATCTTCTTCTTAGTTTATTAATCTGATACAATTTTTTTAATTAGATTCAGTTTAGTTATATATATCTTTTAAACAATTCAAATAAAAAAAAAGTCACAAAACAACAGTTTTTATATTAGAATGGTTAAATGAGTAAATTAACATTATTTACCAATTTTGCATCTTATTTAATTACAATAATACTTATTATTATAACAAATTTATGCTAATCAGTTAAATATAATTTTTTCTGCTGAATTTTTTTTTACAATTATCAATCTTTATTAAAGTCAATGTTTTAGTCTTTGAAGGTAAAACATAATAATATATAAATAAACCATTCCAAAAAAGTTCGCAAAATAGATTAAGATAGAAATAAAATTATGGCTTAAGTTTGTTATAATTTCAAAATAAAAGAGACTTCTTTTAAGAAAAGGTTTAAAATATATTTACAGAATATTTTTTAATTAAAACATAATATACTATTTATCCAAGTTTACATATAAAAATATTGTCTAATGATAATAAATAATATTAGATTTTGATTGTCTACCGAAGTTGTTTAGTGTGTAACAAATAATTTTAATCTACAAATTTAAATAATTAGACTTAAGTTTTAAATTAAAAGTTGTAGGTATAAGTCCCATATGAATATTAGCTAAAAATATCGTTTATAAACAAAGTTTATAAAAATATCAAATATAAAAGAAGATAAAAGTAAGTCCTAATAAAATTTTGGGTTTAGGATTACAAAGATCAAATTAAAAGATAAAATATTGGATTCAACATGCAAAAAGTTTTATATACAACATACAATAATCTAATTAAGTCTCTATAAAGTATCGTACACTAGCATTATAAGATAAAACGAGTCTAAAGAAATGTTAGATTTAAGTTATACGATTAAGACACACTTTAATTTAATAAATGACATACACACTTTAATTCAATAGATGACATGCACACATAAACTACACTAGACTAGACGTTTTTCTTCTTATGTGAAGTCGTCTAATTTCAATAAAAATTGACTTGAACTTATATAAGATGATTTTATGATATTCATACCTAATTTTCCTGTTTATATATTCATTTTGGTGTTGTTAGAAAAGCATAGTAGCTATAAAGAAAATATTGTACTTCATCCTTCTTTGAGTGTAGGAGTGAGATTTGTCAATGTAAAATAAAGTACATTTTGAGAAAATCTTAACATAAGGACAAAAGTTAAAGCACACAAGTTACAATGTCCAACTCGTGATGTTTATAAAAGGAAGTTTTTTCATGCAGATACAAAAATGAAACGCATATGTTTTATGTGATATTTCATGCAAATAAAAATTCATAGCTTCAAGTGCTTAAGTTTTAATAATAAATCTAATAAATCATTTAGAGAGTGCATAAAGAAGTTAAGACTCTAAGGATCCGTTTGCATCGGAAATGTACCGATCTACTATTTGCAAACAAAGTTACCTATTTAATGAATAAAATAATAATAAAAAATAAAAAATGTACACAAACTTTTTACTGATTCTTTTCCCGTATTTCTGGTGAGATTTGCATAAAGGATCCATTCATATTTTCTAAGTAATTAGTTTATTAATATTTATATTATATTATAATAAAATAATTATAATTAATTATATTATATAATAATAATAAATTTAAAAAATTATAAAATAATAATAAAAAATATTAACAAAAATAAAAATATTTATAATAAATTTATAAAAATAACATATTACAATATTTTTTAATTAAAAAATTAAAATATCTACCACTCCTATCACATTACTCTTAAACTTTCCACTCAAATCTCTTAATCTAAACAACCAAATTTTCTATACATTTTTATCTTAAATCATCTCAAATCTACTCCTTTAAATCCACTTTCCAATCCAAACACACCCTAAAAAAAAGGAATGTTAGATTGTTTTACTCTAGGTTATATTTTTTAAAAGACCCCGTCAACATCTCTGATAATTAAAAATTTGCAGAAGTTTTTCAAAGTATTTTTAAAGTTTATTTCATTTTCTACTATTATAAAGTTTATAACTTGTTACAATTAAATGTCCATATAACCTAAAAAATGTAACTATATAATTATATTTTATAAAGAAAAAACAAAATATTGTCCATTTATTGAAATGTCAAACTTAACATTGATCATCATTTTAATATGAAAACTCCTTCAAATAACTACACATTTACCTCTTAAAATAAACAAAAATATGCTTTTTTTATTTATTTTATTCTCCATTAATAATATATATTTTTTATTTTAGTCAACATTAATATATTACCTTTTTCGCCTAGTTAATGACAATATCATGGATTAATGTGATATTTTTAAAGTACTACTATTAAATTAAGTTGTTAATATATTATCTTTTTCGCCTAGTTAATGACAATGTCATGGATTAATGTGATATTTTTAAAGTACTACTATTAAATTAAGTTGTTAATTGTATAAATGTATTATACGATGACGTCGTCTTCGTTAGTTTTAACGAAGAATACTAGCACTATAAACTAAAAAAGCATATTTTATTATAAACTGAAAAAACATATTTTGTTTTATAATGACTAGAAATTTAATTAATTGAATGATCCTTTCAATAAAGAAATATTTACCCTTCAGTAACTCAAAAAGTATCAGTATATTATCATTAAAGGAAAACACAAGATGACAAAAAAAATGAACAACTCTTAAAAATCATGAATTAAAAAATATAAATATAGATGATAAAAATATTTTAATTAAGCATATATAGTTAAAGTTAAAATTTTATTTTACTAAAAGTAGGATATAATTATTACATTAAAAACATTTATATAAGAGAATTTAACTCGATTATAAAATATTAATAAAATATATTTATTGAATACCATATATCTCTAAAGTAATAATAAAAGATAAATGTATGAAATGAAGGATAAATAATCCTTTCAGTACAACAAACATTAATATATTTCATTTTTAATTAATAAGAAAAAAATTATAAACTTAGTATAAAAATGTTAACTTTGTTAATTATGTTTGAAATTTGTTAATAATTAAAACAAAATTTAATTCTATTAATTTTTTAGTTTATGTAATTAAATATGTTTTTGGCCTTTGTAATTTTCACGTATAGTTATTAAGGAAAAAAATTAGCATTACTGTATAATTAACTTTAATTACATATTAAAGTTAGTTTTCCTCTAATAAGCACTCATTACATTTATTAAAGACTAAACTTTATATTTATTAAAGACTAAATTTATGTTCAATTATATTAAAATATTTACAGAATAGGTGTTATTGTATTAAGATTGTAATTTTTTTTATTATATTAAAAATCTATTATTTTCTCTATAATTCTAATAGAAAACCTATTTAGTCTATCTAGTATAGGTCATCTTTGAAGATTTGATTTAGTCTCCATAAAAGTTTGTACTAGCATGAAAAATTATTTAGAAATCTATTGCAATAGGATCAATAAAAAGGTCAACAGCACGTACTAGATTAAGTGAGCCTATCATTCTAAATATAAGTATACAACTTTAACATTAATATCTTAAAAATAGTTCAGGTCTTTCATTATACTTTTGATATAGATTATTGTACATATTTCTATTATTGTTTCGAGTTGCATCTTAAATACATTAACAATCCATTTCTATAACTCATAGACATTAAAAATGCACCTCCAATACATCATTAACTTCCATAGGTGAGGTTGTTTATGAAAAATCAATAAATTCAATTTCTATTTAAAGTGGTCAAAGACAAGCAACCAGGACAACTATACAACATAAAGACATTATACAGATGTGACCTGATAACAACAATAAAATTAAACATAGATATTCAAATGTTCTTAGATTTCATGGGTAACGTTACAATATGTTTGGGAAGACATGATAAATAATATAAAATTAAGTATTTAAGGTGAAGGGTCAAGCAGTCTTTCAAAATCCAAAATCTTATATATATATATTTTTTTTCAGAAGCTCTTACTCAAAGTCTAATAGATGCTTTATATATATAATAATGGGGATTAAATTTTCATATATTTACTGGTAAATAATTTTATGTGTTATATATCTATTAGTATTGAACTAATAGTATTATCAAGGAAATTTCATACAAATATATTAGTACACTTGTACACAATATATTAATATTTTTACACAGATATAAACATGAATAGCCTTATACAAGTATACAATATTAGCACACACCCATTCAGAAAATATATTAACAAATCAATAACTCTTTATTAATAACTTTTTGTATTAATATACTACTATTTGTATGAGTATGCTTATATGCATTAATATACACTATCTATTTTATTAATTCATCAAAAAAAATTTATTCACATAGGCTAGTAAATATATATTAAATTTGATTTTTATACAGCAAAAACATTTGTGATCTTGGTGGTTAAGTGTTGAGAAAGTATAAAGAGATGGGTCCATGAGTGAGTTTATAGAAGAAACTAAAATGAATGAAAAATTGGAATGAGTTGCTTGCCTCCTACCAAACATCCTAAAAGGGCAGTATGTGTGAAATGAAAAGTTGGGAGCAATCACTTTCAAAAACTTTGGTGAAAATGGCACACTGAGGAAGCAATGTGCATCAGATTTGCAGTCTGTGATATAGTAATGCTCCTGCCATGGTTGCCAACAGCCCAACCTCATGTTTTGAATGAAAATTAATCTAGTTGGTAGGGTTACCAATGGTTTCCACCTATTTCTATTCCCAGTGTTATATCAAAGGTTATATTCATACGCCAATGGTTAAAATTGAAATGCAGAGTTTGCAGGGGTAGGTGAATCCAATATAAATGTATATCAGAAATCAATTCCCTCGTGACTTCCATTTAATTTGTGTGTGGCTGATTTTTGCTGTACATGCAGAGCTGCCTTCTGTATCAATCACGCACAACCACAACCGCAACATACATTTAAAAACATGGACCAACTTGTTTCTTTTCAATAAATAATCACCAAATTTATACTATGCCATATAACAAATTCCAATTCTCATCCAAATTAAATCACCTTTCATTTCGATAAAAACAATATTGCTTTTGTTCTGTTTAAGATTCTTTCCAGAAGGATACCTGAAAACAAAAGAAGAGGAAAAGAAGGAAATCTCAAACACAATTTCATAGAAAAGTAAAAGAAGAGACCATATTAATTATCTATTAAGAAAATTCTTGGGATACTTTAGAATGAACTTTTTAAGACCTTTTGTCCTTTTACACGTAAATAAAACAGAGATAAAAAATAAAAAAAATACTGAAAATATGAGACTTTTAGATTAATATAAAATGATATTAATCGAAAACAATAAGCGGATAACAAGGAAATGTCGTCATCCCTTATATAAATGATGGTGATGATGTGAAAATCATCATTAAATATAACGATCTCACTATTTAATATATTTTTAATTGTTGTTTTACATTAATAATACAATCTTATATTTCTTTTCATACAAATAAGTAAGATGAGAAGATAATATAACAATTATGTTATCCAACTAATAAAAAATTTAAATATCAAAGACTCAATTTAAAAATATAAAAAATTTGAATACTTAATTAAAAAAATTAATAAAAAATTAATTAAAAATACCTAAATTTATGAATAAAAATCTAATAAATTTTTATTTTATAAAGAAATGAAAGGTAGCGAGGATTAAAATATTATCACTCTTTTTAATATGCATAAAAATTTATATTATGTAATAAAAAGTAGATTATTACATAATTAGAACATTTATCATACGACAACATGATAAGAATTCCATTTAGGAATTTATTTTCCTCTAAATTGTTTTACCACATCACTCTTTAAGTAAATCATGGTATACTTTTATAAGTTTTACTTTAATTGTAACATTTTATATGCTTTATTTACATTTCAATTTTTTATAATTAAAATAATAACTTTATTTATATTTCAAATAAAATATTATTTACTATTAAAATTTAGGGTCTATTACAAAAAATACACTTCTTATTTTTAAGAATCTCATCACACTCATCATTTTGTCCTAATAGGAATTTTATACAAAACCTGATACTTAAATTTAAGAACTTTTTAAACACTTACATTGGAGATGTTATTAATGACTGAAAAAGACATTGAATGTAATAGGATAAAAGTACAGCAATTAGTCATGTCCCTGGTGCGAGTTGGAGAGAAAATTAAATTAACTCTATCCAACGAAATTCTATGACATTTTATTAAAGCACCCTTTGATTATTGTTCGTGGGTGGTTTGGTTTTGTTAATGCACCACCCAACACCATAAGTAAAACCCATCTACCTTCAAATATACTTCTTACAAGAATTTACATAATTAAACAACATTAAATTCTGATATATGGCAGATTCAAAATTATTCTTACATTTAAGGGCCACCATAATTTCTAAGTGCGTTGTTGCTACATAACTAGGATAATATAGTACCCATCCTTAAGGGGTCCCACTGCACTATTGTAATCTTGGAAGACTTTCCAACACCTCTGTTATCTAAATAATTATTATTCAAAATTAAATTATTATTTCAATTAGAAGTCATTTGAATTTGAGAAAGAGTATATAAAAAGAGTAAAACATTTTAGCTATGATCAATGCTCCTATTCATGTGCATGTAAAGAAAATTATAAGTGAGTAAAGTTATCAACAGGGGAAGTAGACATTTGTTAACAGAATGACTAACTTGTTAAGAAAAGAAAAGTTTAGAAACTAAAATGTTTTGAAAAACTTTGCATGAATCAAGAAGACAACGTTAGCTCTTGTAGGGACTGAATCGCACTTTACTCAATTTGTATAGTATCTCAATAACTATTATTTTTTTATTTTAAGTAATATATTTTGCTACATATCTTTTCATTCTGAACAAAATTGTTTCAGTGTGTATTGATTTTTGTAGGTTGTATTATTCTCATATTTTAATTTTTTTCTTCATTTCTTTAAGTTTATTCTGTATGTATGCATTCTTTTTTTGGTCCATCTATTCTTTCAATGTATTTTTTTTTTTCATTTCACTTTTCAAGATAACATGTCCCTCCTTTTACTTTGTGTTCTTAAAATATACTACATATATAAGTCATTATTGATTTGTTTACAAGGAACTGTGGGTGCTCTTGAAAGCTATTGTATCTTTTACATGTTTTTTTATTATCGATCGAAGTAAATTTCCTTCTTTATTTTTAAATTATTTAAAAATTATTTTCTTTTATGATCTATTTTTTTTCGTAATAATGTAATTTATTTTTAAATTACTTCAAAATTATTTTCTTAAAGTGGTGAATTGAGTGTGTTCTATGTCATAAATGTATAGAGGAACTTATACATGTTTCTTTTTCTGCACAATGTATCTCATCAAAGTGTTAACCAGATGTTTTTCTTGAAGTCAAATTACTTGAATTCATAATATAATCTAATTAGCAAATTTGTAATGGTCTCGATAGTTCTATTTTTAAAACAATTTTTTTTCGATAGTTCTCATTTTTTTTTAAACAATATACTATAAAGAAAAGAGATAATTATTCAATAAAAATCTCAACTTAACTTAATTCATTTAGATTATTTTTTAAACAAAACCGTGATTGCTCATCGTTCAAAATTGTCTATGAAATTAAATCCTTATAATTGATGACTTCATTTACAAATATTAAACCAACCCAATTTATTAGGTATTAATTCAAGTGAACACCATCACCCAAATATACCTATAAATTCTAAACAAACCTAGACCCGAGTAAAGTTATCCTATCAATTACACCAAAACATGAAAGTATCATCATAAAAGACAATTCAAATAATACGCATGGCCCAGGTTTACCACATCACAAAAGTAAAAGAAGCACAAGACTGTCTAAAATGAACTTTCATTTCATGTACATCTCTTTCTTGAACAGCAATGGTTAGGTAAAACACTGTTTTGCAGATGAATCATGGCATGTCACTAGCTACAAAACATCAAACAAACTCCAAGTCACCACCTTGTGACTCTTGGCTTTGGCCCACGAGCTAGCAGCTAGCTACCTATATGCCACAAAATAGGTTTCAAAGAACAAATTAACACATAATATTTTTTTCTTTTGAAAAATTCAAAGTTAAAATTTATTAACCTTTTTGGGACAGATTCTCTTACTGATTTGATGGATTTTTTAGATTAATAATGACCCATTTCATGGTACCAATTTTGGATGTCATATATTTTTACGATAACAACCAAATGAAACAGCAGTGTCTTGTCGCATAGGCCATTTGGAGGAGTCATGTCTGGTTGAAAACATGTTATTATTTGTCACGAGCTTGACTATATCTAACATGCACAGCAAAGTTTGTCTGCCTAAGTCTCTGTATTCTACTTGATGCTACTTGTCTTCCTCACTGTGAAAACTCGAGCCTCTTTTGTTTGGTCCAAGCATAGGATATGATTTTGTGTACCAATGTATGAAACAGAAGAATAAAAAATTATGACTCAAAGTAAACGCCTTCTTACACTTTACACAACATGCTTCTGATGAAGAAACACAAAAGGTGTTTACTTTGCACACTCTGACACGTTCTTCTAAGGAACTCACTACAATTTTGAACTTCAAGCTTCCAATATGAATTTTTAATCAGTAGTCTTAATTAATCATCAGACATATTCAGATGTGGAAAATAAGATATAATGTAGTAATTTTGTATAAATTTAATTTAATTTATGTATAAATTAAAAAATGTAGCTTTACAAAAAGGTATATGATTTTTAAATTGATTAAAAAAAATATTTTCAAGGTGTTTATATTTTAGAAATAAAGTTTGGATAACGTCTATATGTAAAATAAGAGAATATGAATTTGTTTGATCTAACGGTCAAGATTTTTTTTTTCGACTAATTTTTGTACTTGTTCTGATTCATATAACTATGATATAAGATTGATTTAGTGAATTTTTTCGTGTTATCTTGAATCTTTATGTCTAGGGGACCGTGTTATAGTTGGGAACTTTGATGTTATACTGTCCACACTAATGTTACCATTTTATTTATCTAAAATTTTATATGGACACTTACAATATAAAAAAAATTAAAATTAACTTATATGAATTACTTAAACTCTTCTATAATGATTTTCTGAAAAAATATTTTATTATGTAAAAATAATTAATTTTAGCTTATAAAATATTATTTTAATTTTTCTTTTTTTTCTTTATTTAGATAAAATGAAAATAAAGTGTACAATATTTGTCGCACCATTTATAACACTTAAATGTGAGTGTGTTATGGTTATGACATTTAAATACAATTATGGGATAAATTTAATAGAATAAACCCACATAATTGTTGAATAATTTGGAGCACAAAGCATAAAATCCTAGTCATTCAACTTTCCATAAAATGTGTTTGAGTATGTTTGGATTAAAATTGAGTGAAAATGAAATCTGAATTAAAAAATTTTATGGGTTTGGGTTGATTCTCATATCTCAAAATGGTTTAATAATGTAAACTATGGCAATCCAAATAAGAATAACGGGCTACAAATATTCAAAAATGTGTATCGAGAGAAAAGAAGAATACAGAAGTTTGCCCATAAAATTATACATAATTCTGGTAATAAAATATACAAACAACAATTTTATTATAAATGGTTTACCTAAGCTAAATAAAATAGATATTAATTTATCATAAAAACTTCATTAGGCACATAAACTAATCTTCATTCAATTTCATTATTTTGGTTCGAATTTAATTACGTTAAATTCAAAATTAAAAGTCTTTCTTTTATACCTAAATTTTAATAAAACTCATATTATATTTAAGATTTAATTATTCTGTGTGCTTTTAAGTATGTCAATTGTTATAGTTTGTGTTTTTCTTCGTTATTGTCTATAAATTTTGGCATAAAAAATGTTGACCTGATGTGATAACATGTTTTTGTGACACATCGTGATATTAATTATTTGACATTTTTTAACAGAATCAGACAACACATAGACCAAAATTAACATAATTTATTTGGAACTTGTAAAAATGATTTCAATTTGCTTACCAAAAAAAAAAGAGCTAAAAGAAGATTAATTACATACGACAAAATTACTTAAAGCTCTTATATGAAAATAAGAAAGATCACAGAAGTGAAAAGAGACGAACTCATGCTGCCAAATGTTCATCTTCCTAAAAGAAAAAAAGGACAAAAAAAATATCTCATTTGGTGTTGCAATGCATGTAGCATTACACAACTTAAAAAATATATTTAATTAGCAGCTACTTCCCTTTGTCCAAAATGTAGTAAAAGAGACCTTCCAAAATCACAAATTCACACTTTATATAAACTTCATCACCCTTTTGTACGACATTATTCTCCACTGACTTCTAGTTTTCCTCAATCTATCTAGTTGTAACTAGTGGCCCACACTAAATAAACTACACAAAAAAAAAAACCATCTTTAATGATAACTTAAAATCTGCTTTTTACTATTATAATAAAAAAATATTATGGGAAGTTTTCATTTTGATTTTATCTATCTGATGAAAAGTATTTCAGTGGCGCAACTAGCAGAACTCAACCAAAACACTTGACTGATTCCAAGATGAACCTTCCTTACTATTTCTAATGAAGAAAACAAACTATACCAAAATAGTGTAAGGCCCTTCAGAAGGGCACGCAGCAACCAGCTTCACTTAAAGTATCTGCAGCTATATGGTGTAGACTATAGATTATATACAGCATAGACCCCAGAAAAAAAAGATCTGTGGGGCCAATAATAAAGGTTTTACAAATTCTGGGAAGGGTATGACTGATGAATTTATATATTAAGACAGAGAAAGTTGAAGGGTATATGACTGTGATCAATTATATATTGAGATAGAGAAAGTAGCAGAAGGCGAGTAAAGGTAATGGTGGATCCAACCCATTTGAGTTTGTTCCAAACCACATACATTATTGTCGTCTTACACTTCAAGTCTACCTAGCTTTCCTCATGCCACCATCTCCAACTTTTCTTAGTGTCACAATACTTTCTCTTTCTAAACTGTGTGAAAAGGAGTACTTTGCAGCCACTTTGGGGAAAAATATTTTCCCACTGTGGTGTGGCTTTCTTCTCAACTTTTGGTACAAACCCTCTTGTTCCTACTGTTGTGAATGATTAGTGAAAGGAGATTTTGGGAAGATTCCGGTGCATGTTTATTACTTTAATCTGAATAGTTTAACATAAAATGAGATATACTTAGCTGTATAATAATGTGTATATCCCAAGCATGACCTTTAACAAATGTTTTAAAAGATAAATCATGATTAGTGGGAAAGCATGCATATTCCAAGAACCAGCGCCCCTCTTCTCCTGGGACCTAAAGAGAAAGGCTGTGCCAACATAAAGTCTCATACACACCAACTCTTCATTACCTTAGTTTCTGTTTTAGTTCATGATTCTTTCACATACCAAGCACAATAAGTGTGGAATAGGCAAGAAGTTTCAATTACGCACAAAATTAATTAGCCAGCTAATATTTGTGCATGAAATATCATTTTTGTTTCTCATTCAAGAAAAACCAAACACCATGTCATTTTTAACAATCATTGTGAAATCAAGTCTGAGCAAGACAGTTATGATCTTGATGCTATTTTTATGCATAATCATCAAGATCGAGAAAGATGGGCCAAGACCATGAATTATTTCATCATTGAATGGCCTACCTTGTGTCAAAATTATGTGGCCAACAGAATGTTAAATAGGATTGTATCATAGTGTAAATAGTTTAGCATCACAAATTGGCAAGGGAAAAATAAAGTGTATTTCAATGCCTCAAGTGGTAGCATTGGCATATGACATGAATAATTTTACTTTGTGACTCAGAATGCAGGGTTTGGGTTGAGGCAATTTCTGACCCGCTTCACCCGGTGCCCCGATGTGGGACAGTTCCATGTGCTGCATAAACTCGCCAATAAAAGTGATTGCATGGCAAAAACTAATTTTGCATTTGTGCTAATAGAACGTTGCTTCAGCCACTTGGCATATGTAAAGTAGGAGTCTAGGCTAGTTGCTTGATCCCAGTTACCATTCAATATGGTAGACTACAAAATCAACTTTTCATAAAATTTATGAAAGACATTGGCCTAAACACATAGGTACAAATCAGAAAACGATGAATATAAGATGGTGAGGCCAATAAATTTTGATCCATCAAAAGAGCCAATGGACATTAGGGAGAGATAATTTATCATAAGAAGGTTGAACAAGATGGACAAGTGATTGATAGATGGATACCCTACGCATGTGTTCTTTGTTACTTGCATTTTGCAACCATCTATCTATCCATCATGTCCATCCAGTCACATGAGCTGGGCAGAATAAGAGAAAGTGGAATTGGGTGGTAGGGGCATGATATGGACTGCAGAGCACTAGAATACAGAGGCATGTTGGATTGGCCAATGCAAAAGCCGAAGGTTAAAAACATTTATCCTTGTTCATAAAAGAAACACAAGGGCAAATGAAGAAGTGTTGGAATTTGGAAACACAGAGAAATGGAAGTGTAAAATGGTATTGATTCCCTTTAAGTCATTTCTATTTGACAATTCCCCAAAAATTGTAGTAGGGTCTTCCTCACCTTTGGACATGTATATATGTACTAGGATTTTAGGACTCAAGAATAGGGGCTTCTAGACCATTCATGCACAAACCGGGTGGCGCATATTGCCAGAAGTGTTGAGGACATTTTTAGATGTGAAAGAGTAGGACATTGCATGTGAACTGGTTCTTTTGTCACTACATTTGCATGTGAACTGGCTGAAAGGTTTCTCCAAAATAAATTACAAAAAATGGTGTAAACAATTTCATTTGATTTCATTCCTTGTTTTGGTCTCGACAAAAAAAGTTTTAGTTCCTACTAACACCAAAAATATTTTCTAAGAAAAATATGGTAATAAATCACTATGAAAGTGAGTAAAGATCAGGGCTTGTCTATCTGTATGACCACCCTAACAATCCAAATAAATAATTCCACCGGAATAAATATTGTGAAGAAAAAAGAACAGGTGATATGATTATAAGCATGGATGCTCTGTTCATGTTATGTGGTATATATTAGCGTGCATATGCAATCAAATAGGGTTACTTTTCTCCTTCCAAACCTGAAATTGAGGGAAAAGATGAGAAACAATCTAATTGGTACAAGAAACACAAACCGATTGAACAAAAAGTTCAGGGTGCCAATTATTAGGGTGGTGAAAAGCCTTATCCTTCATGGTTTTGAAGGACTATTGCTCTATCAACATGCTTGTTTGTGCTCCCTAACGTAAAATACTGGCCAAGTTCTTTACAGTCCATGCAACCCATCATCACTTCACCTACACCACTCCCTCTATAAAAATAATTGAAGTTGAAAGTTGAAACATCGATTGTAATTAAGGTGAATAGTTAAAGGTTATTGCATTATGGAGTGGTGCATTTAGTTTAGTCAAAGTCCTATACTAGAAGCAAGGCTTCACCACAAGGGTCCTAGACATAATTCTTGAGTAGTAATTATAGAAAGTAATAATTATAATCCTTCAACTTTGTTTTTGGCACAGTTATTTTCCATCAACTTACATCATAAATGTGTCATTACCTTAGATATGTTGTTTGTGTTTTTCTTAAGAATTGTGAATTAGACAAAAGCTAAAATGAAAGTCAATGATTTTACTTGGACAACCATTCTTACCTCGGAAGCAAAGTCTGAAGTTACTAACCGTTACAGGGGAGCATCCTAATGATGTATGATGTTGCTATGTGGAGAGGGAAGAAACGCATATCATAAGTATATGATGTGTTTTCCACCAAAAAAACAAGAGGTTTTTAGATGAATATAAAACCATAACTTTGCGACCAACTTTTTGGTTGATTTTCACTGTTTTGCATATCTGATAAGATGGACTGATGTCCATACAGAACTGAAAAATCAATGTGTGTATCACACACCTAACCCCAGTGACCACATTCTGCACTATGGACTGCATGTTATTCGCTACAGATTCTTCCACACAAAAAAAAAAAAATCACAAAATACATAGAAAGTTATTAAATGGGATACATAATAATTTATATAATATAACTTTTTTATATTTTTTTCAATGTAACATTTCTCATGAAATATTTATAATTGTTTGATTTTCACATTGGAGCTTTATGGTAATCATTATTTTCAATAGAGGTATGTATCTTATTTAAATTAAACATGATTATGTGTAGAATTATTTACGACATCCTCTTAGAATTTGTTCAGCTGGTTTCTCGTACACATGGAGTGTGACAGTGGTGATTATTTATAGAGACTCTGATTCTGATTCTGATTCTAGCAAAGTAGCATCATAGTTGTCGCCTAGTTTAAAACACAGGATCAGATTATTTTCGAAATTATTCACACTAATCAAATTAGATCTGACAAATCTTGGACATTTATAAAATAATATCTATTATTTGAGAATGTGTGCCTTATTAAGAAAGTGAGACAAAGATATATTGAAGAAAAAAAGAATATTTCATTCTTTTAAGAAAAAAAAGTACAGTTCAGAATGTAACTTTGGATCCGTGTATATTAAGTCAATTACTGTAAATATGTTTTTCAAATGATACAGTAAAAAGTAAATAAAATGTACTTGATTTTGTCACATGAGTAGATTTGTTGAATCTTATATCACTATTCTTCTAGGATATATTGAGTGGAAAAGAATTTTGATAAATATATTTTATTTTATCACCTTTAATATATATATTTTTTATCAATAGATGTATTACTTAATTTATTTTCTTTATGTGAAAATAAAACACAATTAAATGTATTCTTGATTTGATTTCTATAACTTCTAAATTTTCACATCCCCACATGATTAAAGTGATAGGATTGTTGTGATATATTTTTTTTTTTATAAATATAGGTATTTATGGATTGGGTTTCAGTAAACATACCATCCAGTTCAATAAAAAATATTCACGTTAGATTGAGTTGGATTTACATTATTTTATTAGACTCAATTCAACCTATTTTAAATTTAGTTAGATCAATTAGTTTGTAAGTTTTAAATTTTAATTTGTTACCAAATTTTCAATTCCAAAATATTTTTAGTAAACCCTTTTAAAATAGATATGTATGATTTTAACATTTGAATAATTTAATATTTTAAAAATGCATACTTAATTAATAAAATAATAGAGTAAATTGAATCATAATAATTATGTTATTATTGTTATTTAATAATTTTGGTCTAATTAAGTTGTATCTGGGGTTCAGTATTCAAAATTTATCATGTAACTTGCATTGTATCAGATTAAGTTGAATTGAATTTAATTCAATAAAAAATCTAATTCAATCAGTTTGGTTAGATTTAATTATCAAATTATCTCATATAATTAATATTTGTGATAAATATTAATGAAATGACTATAAACGAACTATCATTAAGATACTAAATTAATGTCATACTGGTTAAAAAATATATATCTTACTACTAAATTTGCAACCAATGTAATATGCTGATAGGTACCAATATGCTTGGTTATATATGACAAGACACATTAGTGTCCTTATTCCGTTATTCCATTGGGATATGATACTGTATAATCAACTAATTTTTGATGCTTTCTGAATTTGAAATATCTTTCTCAATAAGAAATGGTGAATTTACAACTATTGGATGTGATATTGTTCATATAAAATTGCGTAAACTTTTACTAAACAAGTTTCTTCATTTCACCAAAGAAAAACATTCATGTATACAAACTCTGATTTTGAAATATCAATTTGAAAAAAAAAATGAAATTCTTAAGTGACGTATTTTGATAGAGTAAATGATAATTTTTTATCCTTAATGTGTACATTAGTAATAGTTTATTCTCACGAAAAAAATAATTCAATATTTAAACGTATAAAAGAATGACAATTATTTGTAAATAACTGCATGTTGCTGTAGAATTTAATGACAAACTTACCTTTGCAGTTCACGACATTTGTCGAAGTATTTATCGAAAACTACAATTTGGTGTGATTTTTTTTTCCCAATCAGTAGTTATTTGGTGTCAATTTATCATTAAATAAAACATTTTGGCGATAAAATAATCCACAAAATATAACAAAATGCAAGTGTCACACTTTTATATATTCAGCAACTAAATCGCAATTTTTTAAAAATACTAACTATCTACACATTTAACAATCAAAATACCCATTTACTATTTATCCAAAAAAAAGTGTCATTAAACATGGTTTCATGTAATTAATTCTCTCTAAAATTAAATCAGCATAATTAATTTGAAGAAAAAAATGAAGACAATGGTCCCTACTAATGTCATTTTCATGTTACTGCTGTCATAGACGATCATTATTACCATGAAAATGGCAACAACTTGATCTACCATTTTAGTCACTATCACAATCCAATGCTACCACTACTCTCTGTGAGCTACCTTACCCACTCCTCACGAAACTACTTCCAACACCACCACCTCCATCACTTCAATTTCAGTTAGTTGCCACACTATTCATATCACCATAATGCAATCATATACTAATTTTCTATATCTTTGAATATTCATTTCATTCTTTATCCCAACTATATATAATATAATATCTCTACCAATCATAAATGGATATTTTTGAGCATATTTTTGAGCATTCTAAGATATTGTGCATGGTGAAAGTAATAGGTGCATGCGTGTGTATGGGAAGAAGCAGTGGGAATGAACAGACAGAACAAGAGGAACTGTAGTGAGGACTTATCCAAGTCTATGATATGGTACTTGGTGTTGCTAAGGACAAAACACAGAGGTACATTGTTTTGATGATGTCAAACACCTCCACCACACTTGTTTGGAAACACAGTTTGGCATGTTGGGAGGAACTGTGTTAGCTACTTCCATTATCAATCATGTTTTCAGATACAATCACAATTTTGTCGTCTTTTCTAATTGTAGCAAGTATTTTTGGGGAACCGAAAATAGATTATGCAGTTAAGAGAATATTGTACATGACAATATAATCATAGGAAAATAACATCCATATCTAATTGAATCTTTTTAAATTAGAAAATTGCATGAATCACTCAAATAATTAATGAGAATCCAATGTGATTACGCTTAATTTTTCATCTAATTCCTGAAAACAAAAATCACTCTAGATGTATATCAAATCATAGAAACATTAATGCGAACGAGTCGACCAATATGAGAACTACTTATATGCTTCTTTTTTTCTTTTTTATCTAGCAAAAGTATTCACTTAAAAAATATTTACGAATTATTTTATACTCTTGGAAATTTATGAATATTTTTTATTTTTTTATTTTCAAATAAGATTACTTAAAAATTAGTCTTAGAATGATAAATTCAAATAATTTTATTATCTTAAAATATATTTAAAATAAAATAAAATTATAAAATATTAATACAAATGAAAATAATCCTTTCAAAAGATTATTTTAGATAAATTGCATAGCAAACTATAAATTTAAATCAAATTAATTTATTTAAGCTTAACTTTAATTTTATATGTCTACAAAACTAAATATTAAATAATTCTTTAATAGTTAAGGCTTTACTCACTAATAATTTTACTTTGCTTATTTAATTTTAAATAAAATTCATTAAGGATCACAAATACTTTGTTTATTTGATTTTAAAAATATTCAATAAGAATCACCATTACGTAGCAAATATCCGTAGGTATGAATACTCTGATATCTGTATTTATTTTATTAAAAAATAAATAATTAAAATACATATACGCATCTCTATCTCTAATCCCACTGTGATATACCGAGAAAATTAAAAAGAAAAGTGGTATTAAAATATTTTATCTGAAAAGAGAAATGGATATAATTATTTTGTTCACTATATAGAAAAGAAAAATTAAATATACTAACGTTAAAGAAATTATTATGTCTGTGAATAATGACAAAAAAGAAATATTTTACTAAAAAAAAATGAACAGATAAAATATTCATAAAAAATATTAATATTTAATTTTAAATATCAATATTTTAAATGTTAATATATACATATATATATATATATATATATATTTATATTTATAATCTGAAAATATGAAAGAAATATATTATTTTTAATAAAAATAGATATTTTTTACTAAAATTAAATATTAAATTATAATATTAATATATTGAAATGTTTGTATTTTAAAAATTAATAAATAATAAATATAAATATTTAAAATACAAAGTGATGTATGTACTTAATAAATATTTATAACAATACAATTAATTATTTAAGTAAAGAAGGGAACACAATTTAGATTAAGAAAATGAGTGTATTATTTTAAATTGAAATATCAAAGAAGAATGTATAAAAAAATATTAATAAGATATAGACCATTTTTTTGCATTAATTACTTTTTTATTAAATTTAAAAAAAAATCGTAATTTCAAAATATTTCAATGAATATTTACGATTTAATATTGGTGCATGATTCTTAAACTCGTATGAAAACAGAAAAGAAATAAAAAAGTATTAATTATTGATGGGTTAAAATGGGTATAACCACTCGTCAAAATGTTTTTTTTTTCTTTTGTCGAAAGTAGTTGCCATCCTCTGGAGCAGAGGAATAGAGCCAACAAGTTTAATGGGCCTGCCTGTTCATACAAGGAAAGATTTCACCATGGCCAATTACTTTCAGTGCTCCATTTGCTTCTTCTTACACCTCCATCAATGTGTTAAAAAGTTAAAAATGCTCCTATCTTTAAAAAAAAAATATAAATAAATAAATGATATATATATATATATATATATATATATATATATATATATATATATCAATGCCGTGTCACAATCAAACTTTTACTCGAGGTGTCACCATTTTCCATTAATTATTTTTTTTCTTTTGTTGCTTTTTGGTTTTCAGTGTACGGAAAATGATTTTGAAATGATTGATATGTAAAGAAATTTTGTTGTGTAATTTAAAATAATATTATAAATTTGTTAATTAAAAAAACTTATAAATTAAATTTTAATTTTTAAATTATATAATCTATAATATATTTATAAATCTGAAAAAGAATTGTAATTCATTCTAAAATTTGGAAACAAGTGTACAAATTACACTATGTAAAATATAGAAAATATACTGTAAAATGTGTAATTTATAACATTTTTTAGTATTAATTTTTTGTGTTGTTTTATTTTTCTTTCAATATACATTATTAGGATAAATGTTAGGGTCTTCGAATTCAATTATTAGAAACGTACCATTTTTATTTAGAAGATATATCCTAATAGATCGTTTGATATGAATTTTGGAAGATATATTATAATGGATCATTTAATATGAAATTTTGTTGATGTTAATATGCAAGTAGAAGATACATCTACATGAAGTAATAAATGATAAATGATTTCGAGAATGATTTCTAGGGATAAATGATAATATGAATAGGTATACATCTATATTGATAAGTTATATTAATAATGTTTATCATGTGCATAATACATATATTTTGCTATGGCTTATTTATTAAATCTTGTGAAATGCAAGATATTTGCATATACAAGTGTAATGTTAGTAAATGTGTCATATTTAAGACTATTCAAAATTCATCCTTCATATCTGGTGACTAGTTTACTACTTAGTTTAAATGAATAGTTATATTTTCTTGTTATACTTATAGTAAATTGTGAATCTATTTTATAACACCTTTTTCACAATTTAACAACAATAAATAATTACATAAATGATAAATTCAAACTTAAATGTTACTTACAAATTCATTCAAATAGATAATTTTTGCATTTCAAAAACCTACCCAAATACATTAATACATTAATATAGGTCACTTGACATAGTTCTAAAAGAAATAATGACATATTTTACTAACTAATTTCTCTATTGTTAAATCACATTTCATCATATTAGAAAATTTATCCATAACAATCAAAATATTAATTTCTCTTCCATATTTTACTACAAGATTGATCATTCAACTCTATCAAACTTAACCATCATTACAATTTACTATCATATAATCATTTTTAATTAACAACAAGTATTCCAACATCTTTTTGAATTGCGTAATTTAAAAGTTAAGAAACAACTTTTCTATTACACAATTCAAAAAACTAAACATGTGACTTTAGATTATTCAATTATATTAAGAATTCCACAATTCATAAGTAAAATTAAAATTTTATATTGAAAAATCTATAATTATTGGTTTTCTTTATATTGTAAAACGTAGAACTCAATTCATTATAAATACAAGTTGGGTTGGATAGATTATAAAATGCTACTATTTACCTTCCATTTCATATCATTTGTAATTATTATGAATTACACAATTTTAATAACTCGAAAATCAATAACAACTCCACTCGTACTTGAATCAATCGAAAAAAAATACTTACTAAACGAGCTAACTAACTCCAACCTCTACAAAACCTTAATTTCCAACAATATGCTGTAAAATACCATGCTCAAAGCAAGAGTTGAAAGGGTACCATTGATGAGAAGCACAATAATGAAGTTTTTGGAGGTTGAAGGAGTTATAAATTACAAAGGGCGAACTGGGTACTTACAATATGTGGTATAGGAGGAAAGTATCGGAGTGCACGAAGTAAAACTCTCGCCCAAGTTGATGTCAAAACAGACCTATGTAAAAGCCCAATACATTTTGTTCTGCTGGTGGGCCTTAGCTTCCGAAAGATGTCTTGCAATTACATATTCCCATATTTTTTTATACAAAGAAATATTTAACAAAAAGAAAAATAATTTTCATTTTCGAAAAACGTTATAACCAATAATGTTAGCTTTCAAAATATTTAAAAATATATTTACTAAATATTTTGAAATCAGAGTTGAATATAAAATGACATTCGATTTATTACAACCGTCTAAGAATTAGAAGCATGTAAAAAAACTAAGAAGAAAACTGTATGTGTAATTATTTTACGATAATTTTTTCATATTTTTAATAAGAAGTTATGAAATGCTAAATATCACTAACAAGCAAAGACATTTTGATAATCTATGCATTGCATATAAAACTTATCAGTCATATGTAGTACACCAAAAATATATTAAAAAGAAGTAAATGGAGACTGAACTAAAACCAAACAAAATTTGAAAAAGGACAAACCAAAACAGTATATATTAAATTCATTTGTATGATCTAAACCATAATTTAATGGTTACTAGTTATATATAAGAAGATAAGAAATGCATGCCCCAGCAGAGGTTAATGCACCACTTCTACATGCTTCTCAACTCTCAGGAAACTATGTAAAAATTATTAAACTATGCTAAAACCCATTTAAAAGTCACATTTAAAGTTAGAATTTACACAATAAGAAAAAAAAATTATTTAGAGACCAATATTTAACTACTAAATGAAATGATTACTATTTGTGATCAAAATAGTTGTTAAATAACTACAAAATAGAAATAATGAATTTAGTGATCAATTAAATCAAATAATTAGTATCTAATATTAAATACCAAAGTTTTAGTGACCTATGCCATTAGATTCTAATTTGGTATCTAATTAAGTTAGAGACTGATTTAGAATCTAATAATATAGGTCACTAAAATCTTAATAGCTAATGTTATATACCAATTATTTAACTTAATTGGTCACTAAATTCAATCATTACTTTTATTTTATAGTTATTTAGCAACCAAAATCTAATTTGGTGATTATTTTGGTCACAATTAGTAACAATTTTATTTAGTAACTAAAAATTATCTCTAAACAACCTTTTCCTTTTAGTGTTAAGTTATATTTTCTTAAATGCATGCTCAATATACCCAACATTGTTAGAAACAACTTACAATGATAAACGGAACCTAATTTAATCTAAGCAATGTACTTTGAATTAAATTTGTTATTTTATTTTTACTAATACATAATCTGTTAAAACTAAAATGTGCACTAATTAGCAAAATTGAAAATATTTTCTAATCAATCCCGTGAGACAGGGTCCAAATGTAGTTAGTTTGTAATGCATGATGGAAGTAATCTACGTAAGCAAAACTGCCAAAAACATAGTTTGGGCAAAGATTAAGGTTTGCACTTCATACGTGGAACATCTGAGTCCATCATGTGCTTAAAGCTAACCTATGCAAATCTCAGTTTCTAGCCATTGCGTCTCAGCAAAACATATCATCTGCCACCAAACTTCACTCCTAAGAAGTTGGTAATTGAAGTCCCACGCATTTTCTCTCTTATCTTATGGAAACTTGTGCATTCGTAACTATCACGTATGCTTAAAACAATAACACAGGAACCACACCTTCTATAACCTTTCTTCTAACTAACTTACTTTTCGTGAAACCAAGTAACACAAATTAAGTTAAAAGCTGATACATCAAGTTTTCAGTTACTGTTTCTTGCAAGTCATGGCAACACTCCTTCCCTCTCTTTGGCTCACAAAGATTTGCCCATTATATCTCAAAGCCTAACCACATGATAGATGAATGCAGCTTTAACAAACCTATACAAAACAAAAAAGTTGGTCAAGCACAATACAGAAGGCAGGTTAGGAAGCTGAAAATCTATAATAGCCAACAATGGATGCTACTATTAAAGAAGACCTGAACATGTATCATTCTGATAATCATGGTCAACAAAAGCTACCACTTCTGCACAACATGGCGGTTCCAGATGCTGATAGAAGCCTCATTCAGAGAGCCATAAGTCAAACGTTTCAAAGCACAGCGCATTTGGCAAATCTTTTACCAACTGGCACTGTTCTTTCGTTCCAACTTCTATCTCCAATAGTCACAAATCAAGGCAACTGTGACTCGGTTTGCAAGTTCATGACTGCTACACTTGTGGCTCTTTGTGGTGCCTCTTGTTTCTTGCAATGCTTTACTGATAGCTTCAGAGATGATAAGGGGAACGTTTGTTATGGACTTGCCACCTTCAAGGGCTTGTGGGTCATTGATGGATCCACCACTCTTCCACCTGAACTGGGTGCAAAATTTAGATTGAAGTTTATCGATTTCATGCATGCAGTGATGTCAATTTTGGTGTTTGCAGCAGTTGCATTATTTGATCAAAATGTGGTAACTTGCTTATTTCCATCACCTTCAAATGAGGCACGGGAAATCCTAACAGTGTTGCCTGTGGCCATAGGGATTTCTTGCAGCCTGCTCTTTGTGGCGTTTCCTACACAGAGACATGGAATTGGCTTCCCACTATCACCAAACTAAAAGATATTTATGTTTATGAACCATTTTCAACAGTGTGATCTGATCATCAATTCGATTCTCTTGTCTGTGACACTATATAGGAATTTAATTCAATTTCATTGTTTTCATATCATATTTAATTGTTCATTCTATGAAACTACTTTTATTTTTTACTAAGGGATTAAAATGTCAGTCTATTTGTGGAATTTGATGAGAGGATCTATCCACAGGCAAAGCTTTATATAAATACACAAGTCTGTGTTTCTTCCTTAATTGAATGCTTCTTTTGTGCATTATTCCTGCTATATTTTTTTACATTGTTTATTTTATTGGTTGAATCTATTCAACAGTTCTTGCACCTTTAGAGCGAGCCATCACAGAAGCTTCTAACAAGAAGTATATTCTACTGGCTAGTTTTTTGGCAATAACATTATACATAATAGATTCAAGATTCATGGTCATAAATTCCTTTAAAAACAGCTATGCTCTTATATATACACAGTTTCAACAGAGATAAAATTTGCAGCTGATTTATTATTCAAGATCATCAGAATATTTCAGCATAGCTTTCAGTGAAGACCCGAATAGACATGTGTGAAAAGTTTCTTAGCCATCCTACACCGAAAGCAAGCAAGCAGAATTGAATATGAATGAACAGACCTAATTAAGAATGCTATAACTTGTAGCACAGAGTTTATCCATATTCAAGTACTTCTGTATTTAGAAAAAAGTGCAGCCATGTAATCTCTTTCTTTCTTGCATATATCACTATTAAAATGGCATATCAGCCTTGAGAACTAAATCTAAATATTTCCACAACAATAAATCTCAAGTTATTTTCTTCAAAAGCTTTATAACTATGAACTTTTTATTTTATTTTAATCCTTATAAATAAAATTATTCTAGAATCTAGAGATTTTTTAAATGTTTTTTAGTCTCCACTATTAAATATAATTGTTCCAGTACTAAAAACAAAACAATTTAGATTATTAGGATAATAAAAAATATTTGAAATTAAGATAATTATATTATTTTTAATTTATTCAATAAAATAATATATGTATTATTTTATATTATCAAAGTAATTGTATATTTTTTATAATTTATTTTTAATATAGCATGAATCATGATTTTTTTTTATTTTTAGTATTTTTATTTCTTTAAAAAATTATTTTTCCTACTTTTTGATTCCAAAGTTTTATTTTTAATTTTGTTTTTGAATAATTTTACTTAAATGCTTATAATTTAATTTTAACATATTATTATTTTAATATACCATGAACAGAGATTTTGTTTCCATGTATAAAAAAATAAATCATGAATTGGGTTTTTACATATAATCATATGATAAGTTAGTTAATAAATCTTCTTATTTGTTTGTCTGTATGGTTTTTTTTAATGTTTAGATATAGTAAGATTTAAATGCGTATGAAAGATGAAGAAAAAATGAAGTTCAAAACTAAATACGTTAACTATTGATATGGGTAGGGAGAATGCTAAGGATGGGAAATTCAATGAAAATTAAGAGGCTCGGTATGGGTAGTCATAAAAACTTCCCATGTGAAATTTGGATAAGTTGAAATTATGTTTAAATAAACCAATTTATAAAACATTTATAGAAGAAGAAAATAAAAATTTAAAATGAGTTGAAGTTCTTCCACGAGCTATTATCTGCTCATACATTTAAACTTACATTTAAACTTGGAGAAATTAGATGAGAAAGACTTGATCGTAAAAGAAACTTTTGAAGATGTATGATTGCAGTCGATTATTTTTAATTTTAAAAATTACACTAAATTATATATACAAATCACATGAATATTTTTTCTTTCTAATTTAGTTGGGGTTTTCTTCAAACCAAACTCTTTCTATTCATAAAGAATGAAAAAAATAAAAGAAAAGAGAGAATGTAGATGGTTTGATACAAAAATGTGTTAGGCCAACTATTTTTTCTTCTCCATATAGAGACAACTATTTACAAATAAAATAATACAAATGCATAGCTTTATAAACAGATTGAAAATAAAAAGGTAAAATTTAACCCACAAATATTTGAGAGTTTTAGTTTTTGAAAATAAATGGAAGTTAAGCATATATTAATATAATAAATGATTGGAACCAATTTGAGAGTTTCCACTTGTCCCCAGTGACACCTTTACATGAGTTAACCCACCTTCACTTCTGAACTGTCAAAATCTAATGCCCCATCTTTCTCTCACACACAAACATGCACACAAAACCACTTCAGCTGAAACATTTATAATATAAAAAGGCTTGCATCATATAAGAAAAAGGAAAATGTGACATTCTTACCTTTTTGTATTTATTTATTTATTTTTGATTTATAAAGTTTTGGTGAGAATGAGGGATTCCGTGACATGAATTACAGTAACACCCAATCAGATCCGTCACAACTTTACAAGGCGAAGAAGAAAGAGAATGTGATAAGGCCTCAGCTTCATTTGAAGAAAAACAAGCACACATACTCTCACTCCTTCACCACCAATCATCCATTACACAGTATACAAAAATCTCTCCCAACAGATAAGAGGGTCCCACTTATCTACTCCCCTCTCATTCACCCCACCAAATCACCATGCTCCCTCACCATCTCCCACCCTCCATTCCATCACTCCACGCACCAACGCCAATCACACAACCACGCACATCGCACTCTTTAGAGCCGCGAAACACCCGATCAGAGCCCTGCAGAACAAAACCAGACGGTTAACGAGAGCCACAGGTACTAAAACCACAACACTATCGCATATACACACGCTCTTCTTCTTTCCTTCTCGCCATTCCCTCTTCCTTGTTCGGGTTCAGATGGAGTCGCGAGTGTTGTCACGCGCCGGAGCCTTCTCCTCCCTTGCTCACCTCCGCAAGCCGCCGCGGGAGGCCGCTGGTGCTGCCTCCTTCGTCACAGTGAAGGCCGTGGGGTCCCTCGGTGATGGCGGGAATCTGATTTGGGGTAGGCAGCTGCGTCCGGAGCTCTGCTCGCCGGCGCTCAAGAAGGAGGCCGTCCTCCTCCGGCCTTGCCTGGCTGCCGCCTCCTCGCCGGCCGAGGGTGGTGATTCCGCCGGGTGAGGTCCGTTTCATCCGTTCTGACTCGGCCAACTCGGCCACGTCACTCTCCTAACTAATGCCGTTCATTTTTTTTTATTACAGGGAAAAGGTTGCTCCTGCGGGATTCTTTGAGAAGTACCCCGCTCTGGTCACCGGCTTTTTCTTCTTCACGTGGTACGTTACGTGGCTCTGATCTTCTTACATGCCAACAACCTCTGACTCTGTTGTGTCTTCTGCTAAGGTTCCCTTCGGTTTTGTGATGCAGGTACTTCTTGAACGTGATTTTCAACATCCTGAACAAGAAGATCTACAATTATTTCCCGTATCCGTAGTAAGTGTTCAACGACTCTGTCTTCGATTTCGTCTGGTTTTTGGCTCTTTGATCAGTGAAATAATATGCTCAAACATTGTCTCTGGCTTTCTTAAAATCGATTTTTTTTAATATTTAGTTAAGGACAATTTAAGGAAATATCGTAATAATTGATTTCGTGTTTCTTGATTATTATATTTTGTGATAAAATGACACTTGAAGTATCTATGAAATAAGTTAGAATGGACTGCGCTTAATGCTGTATGCAGATTCTCTTGATTTTAAATCTATATTAAGAATTAATATATTTTAATTGAGCAAATTACCAATGTGGAGACGTGGTCAATTTTCTTCTTAAATTAAAAAACAAATCGTATTTAATTTCTGAATGCTCCAAAAAGTGAAAGAATTAAATAGTTTTGTGGAATATTTTTAATTTTAAGGACTGATTTAATATTAAATTAGGGATATTTTGTTATAAAGCTATAGTATTTAGTGAGCAATTTGTACATATTTTATATTCAGATACTAAATAAAATGTTTCATTTTTTTAAAGAATAAATTGACGAGAACTCACACTCTCATGGACTTGGTTGGTGATTTAGACTATTCTAACTAGTTTTAATATAATAGGAAAAAAAAAAACTTTTGCTTCTGTTGAATGGGAGTTTTTTTTTTCCTTTTTAATCCAAGCGTGCCGACACCGTTTTAAGAGAGAAACGGACTCTTGGAATAATAGCTAACAATGTTTTGATTTTGAATTTCTACAATTCATTCATGAGTTTATAAACTCTATCTATTAGAGTTGTTTGTATGCTTTTTAAAACAATTATTAAAATCTCAATAATCTTATTTGTTAAATTTTGACTAGGTAATAAATCTTTAATCTGTCTGTTTAAATTAAATCCTTTATTAATAATTTACTAATTTAACCGTGAGCGACATTTGAATTTTATGATTAAATTTTTATCCTACATATGTTATATATTGGTGTATTATAAATAGAAAAAAGTCAAAGGTTGTTATAAATAAAAATTCTTCCCGAATTTCTTTTGTTTTACATCAGTTTTTTTTTTTTTATTAACCTGCCTTTATGCAGCTTCGTATCGGTTATCCATTTATTCGTGGGTGTGGTGTACTGTTTGCTGAGCTGGGCCGTGGGCCTTCCTAAGCGTGCTGTAAGTCCAGTTCAATATCGCCCAGCCCATAATACATAAAAAAAATATCTAACTCCTAAGTCGATTAACATAGTACAAATATTCATTGATTATACTTATCCATTTTTAGTTTCATGATAAATGTCTTACATAGAATACTATTACTGTATAGTAGTGTACTGATAAGGTTTTGTTTCTGTAGCCTATAGACTCCAACCTACTGAAGTTGCTCATTCCAGTGGCTGTGTGCCATGCATTAGGCCATGTGACCAGCAATGTCTCATTCGCTGCAGTTGCTGTTTCTTTCACTCATACCATTAAAGGTGATAAGAGTTTTTCATATTGAAATTGTTTAACTGTATCTACTTTCTAATAACATTGATAAACTTTTGTTTCAGCTCTTGAACCATTCTTCAATGCTGCTGCTTCACAGTTCATACTTGGCCAATCAATCCCCATCACCTTGTGGCTGTCTCTGGCTCCCGTTGTTATTGGTAACACCCCTCTTGTTCATTAAACTGAGATAAGATTCACTGTTTCCACTGACCAGCTATTTCATTGAAAAAAATGTTCACAACACATTTTCTACCCCTCCTACACTCTTTCCAATAGGATATAATCCATAGGGGTCCTATTAAATAGGTGGATCTCATATCATTCTCCATTTTAAATATGAGAGTATGTCGAAATGAGTAGAACTCTTCTTTCATTAATTCGTGGACTTTTTATGAACTGTCAAGGTAAGCATTTTGTTCAGTTACTTTAGGAATGCTTTTCTTTTTCAACTTCTTAAGAGAGCTTTGAAATTATTTTCTGGAAATTAATCCCAATCACACATGAACAATTTTTTTCGTTGTTAACTCTAAACTTGGACTTTAAACCTAGAAGATTGTAAACCGATGATGCCAAAATACAAGTAATATTTGCACATTTGCAGAGAAATAGTTAGTGAACGGAGAACTTAACATAATTTTGCATGTCATGTTACAGGTGTGTCCATGGCATCTTTGACCGAGCTCTCATTCAACTGGGTTGGCTTCATAAGTGCTATGATTTCAAACATTTCCTTCACATACAGGAGCATCTATTCAAAGAAAGCTATGGTTATCTTCTATGCTTCCCATGTTAATTATTTATTTTACTAACTAGATTTACGCATCCAAATTTGTCTGAATTTATAATTTCCATTGCATTACTTATATCAGTTACTTGGCCTCCTACTTAACTAACTATTGTTGTTTCATATTATTGTTAAATAACTGTTGTGCAGACTGATATGGATAGTACCAATGTCTATGCCTACATTTCCATCATTGCTCTAATTGTCTGCATACCCCCTGCAGTAATTGTGAGTGAAACCTGTTTTAATTCCCTTGAAAACTCAAATTTTATTGTATAATTTATGTAATTAGTTGCTTTTTTTTTTATTTTATTTTGGCATCTTATCCTGTTTAATCATTATGTGTTACAACAGCTGGAAGGGCCTACTCTGTTGAAGACCGGCTTCAATGATGCTATTGCTAAAGTAGGTTTGGTCAAGTTCGTCTCAGATCTCTTCTGGGTTGGGATGTTTTACCACCTCTACAACCAGGTAAATCCTTCTTTTTCGATGCATGAGTCTAAATTTTGGATGAAAAATTACCTTGAAGTTGAGAAATTAAAAAAGATGATGGAAAACATTACATTAAATATTAGGGTTTTTGAGAGAACCGATTTTTCATTTAATAATCTTGATTTTAGACTCCTGAGAGCATTTATTAGCATTTTCTGTACTAAAATGTTGCTTCAATTAATTTATTTTGGCCTATTCTTCTAATAAACTCCTTTTGGAGAAACACAATATCTTCAATTATTATTACTTTTCTTGATTTATAAGTAATGATCGTAAAAGAGGTAGAAAAACAATGGAGGAATAATTTGTTGAATAGTTATTTCAATACTCAACTATCTTATATTAATTCATGATAAGATGACAAACTTTCAATTTATTCCAATTAAATTCATGTTTTTTTTTCCTTAATTGCCAATGAAACACATCTACATTTTTTATCAACAGGTGGCTACCAACACACTGGAGAGAGTGGCTCCTCTCACTCATGCAGTTGGGAACGTACTGAAACGTGTATTTGTGATTGGATTTTCAATTATAGTCTTCGGTAAATATCGTGATCTTCCTTCCTTGTTATTAAAGTTTAACCTTCACGAGTTTTTATATGCTCCTTGCCATTGAAGAAAAACTCATCTTCCTGAGAGTCTAAACATATTTCTACATGGCTAATTGTTTCACACAGGTAACAAGATCAGCACTCAAACTGGTATAGGAACAGCCATTGCAATTGCTGGTGTGGCACTCTACTCTCTCATCAAAGCCAGGATGGAGGAAGAGAAACGAGTGAGTCCCTTTTCAATTTATTTGTACCTTAAATTGGTTGAAACTTGAAAAAGTTGTTGCTCATATGCATTTTTAAACCACTTTCCTTATAGGGTTTAGGGTTGCCTCATAAGTCACCATTATATGTACTTTCAAGTTATAGTTTCAGTTTTAGGGATGACAATGTTGGTAGACCCTCAATTCCATTATCAAATTGAAAGTTCTTAGTGAGTCCATATTATTGATTACAAATATCAAATTGAAAGTTCTTAGAAACTAAAAAAACCATGAGTAGAAGTTTATTAAATAGAGCAAAACCTATACAATTTTGTGATTTCCTAATAGTTTCAACTGATAAAACAATGCATGTTTTTGGAAGTGTTATATTTAATTGACAAAATTTTCTTTTTGGTTCTTGTCAGAAAGGGAAAGCAGCATAAGAAGAAAGTGATGAACCTGGAGGAGGTCCTGCACTGTAAATCACGCCAAATTTCCTTCAAAATAATTGAGTGACTGGTTCAGTGTTGTACTATCATTGTGATAGCGCGCTTTATTTTTCCTTCTTCCTTTTTGTTAAATATTTTCTGTTTTCCTTTTCTCTTCATTCAGAAAACAATGTCTTGCTGCTGATTTGCAGTCTTTCTCGTCTCGACTGAAAAATGATGTACCCTTGATTCCCATAAAGAGCTATTGAAACTACTATTAAAGCTGAAAAATAGTAAGCAATCAAATGCAGTTGTGTCAATGGTCATGTTAAAAACTCTAGGCTTGTGAGGGTCATGGCACAGAGAAGAAAATGATTTAATTTCGAGAATGAATTTGAGGGAAATATCATTCTGATTGCATAAACAGATGTTACAATAAGTGAAATAACTAAGAAAATAAATGGCAATTAGTGTAAGATTAACTTGATTGCTTTGAATGACATGCTTGAAAGAATGCGTGAGTAGATAGATAGCTAAAGACCAACAATTACCAGAGGGGTTGTTTGGAGATAGCCATTTGAGCTTACTAAAGGTAATCGTGAATATATTAAGACTAAGACGATGAGAGACCAAAAAGTAATGAAGAGAACCGAGATCATCTTCATCATATTGACAATGCACTTGACATTAGAATTTTATTAGAATTTTATGAGTAGTGAACCTCATGAAAGAAGACACTTTTGCGCTACAACAAAATCGTTTTAAGCCCAGAAAGCACTATGTGTGGCTTACACATGGAAAGGAAATAGCTTATACACCAACTTATAAAAGGGGACCATTAAAAAAAACTACTTTTCACTATCTGAAAGTGAATTATTTCGTAGGTTGAATTGTAGCATGAATTCGTGTGATTCAAGATTATTTTTTGTTACATACTACGATTCATAGTGAAGGAAGGGTCATATATCAAAAAATAATAAATCCCAAAAAACAATAAAATTAAACGAACATTTTTGATAAAATCTTTTGTCTAAGAAGGTAAGAAAGATGAAAAGAATAAGGAAATGGAGAGAAGCGTTGTAAATCAACAAAACAAATATAATGAAAGCATTGGGAAGAAAAAGCATAACAGAAAAGAAAAAGGAAAAAACTGATACCAGAAGAAGAAGGAAACGACATCATTAATGAAATAAAGAAGCTTACTAAAGAACCAGTGGAGAGAAACTTAGAGAAGAATAGGTTTGGATTTGTAAAGTTAGACCGTATGCCTTTTAAGAATTTGTTTTTGTTCAAAATACAGTGCAACATGTGATCCTTTTGAAAAGAATACGTTTTGAATGTATAGGTCTTCCTGCCCACACTTACATATTTTGAACAGTAAATGTAGGTGTGGGTTAAACATAGATGCAGGTTCTAAAAAGTAAGAGGGATGGAGGTTCTGAAAAGTAAATGTAAGTAATAGTATGATAATATTTTTTAACCTTTTATGCTTATTAGTTTTTACCATTATATTTATTTTATTTTTTATATAAATTGTTTAAATATTTTTACTTCATTTTCATACATGATATTTTTAACTTTTTTTCATGTTACTTATTTTTATTTAAAATATCATATTTTATTTATCATATATTTTATTATTCACAATAAGATTCATGTGCGAATCTCGATTAAATAATTATAGTTGGCATAACTACAGTAGAATTATGAAGGAAAGCGTCACATGTTATAATTATTATTGTAATTATTATTATATTTATTATTATAATTATAATAATAATAATTATTACTATATTATTATTAATATTATTGTAAATATTATTATTATAAACATTTATTATTATTCATATTATTATTATAAATATTATTATCAATATTATTTTTATTATGAATTTGCTAGTAAAATTTTTCGTTAATAATTATTGACAAATTAAATCTGTCAGCTAATTGATCCTAAAATTTTCTGTCGATAATAATATTTTACTGACAGATAAAATTTTGTCGATAATTTTGTGTCGATATTTTGTATTTTTCTTGTAACAAATGAAAATATGACCATTAAATTTGATATTAGAAAAGTTTTTTGAAAATAATAATTTTTAGTTAAGAAAGATCAAAATAGAAGTTATCTTAATTCAAGGTGGTGCTGAAATAATAAAAGATGAGACAAATATATCATATTCTTTGTCATAAAAAGGAGAAGATTGATATAATCAATAAAGTTAAAAGTATCGCAATTTATTTTATGTCTTGATGATAAGACACTAAGGATTCGTTTGTATCAGCGGACGGAAAGACAAAGATTTATTGTTTGCAAGAAGAGTTACCAATTTAAAAATAACATAATAATAAAAAGTGAAAAACGTACAAAAAGTTTTCACGGTTTCTTCTCTCGCATTTCAGGTGAGATTTACAGGAGAAAGAAAGGATGCTTTCATATTTTTTTAAATAATTAATTTATTAATATTTATATTATATTATATTATAATAAAATAAATATAATTAATTATATTGTATAATATAGTAATAATACCTATTAATATCATTATTAAAATAATAATAAATTTAAGAAAATTATAAAATAAAAAACTATTAACGAAAATAAAAAAATAAAAATATCAATAATAAATTTATAAAATTATAATAAAAATAACATATTATAATATTTTTAATTAAAAAATTAAAATATCTATCACTCTTATCACATCACTCTCAGACTTCCCACTCAAATCTCTTAAGCTAAACAATTTAACTTTCCACACATTATCATATCAAATCCACTCCCTCAAATCCACTCTCTCAACCAAACATAATCAAAGGAAAGTTGTGAAAGAGAAAACTAATGTGAATAAAGTTTGAGGCGTTGTATATGAAAAAAATATTTTGTGCATTGTTTGAAGTCATAACTGCACTTGTTCAAGATGACAAAATAAAAAATGATAGTAAAATTGATAGACTTTGACAAGATTCAGGATGATTTTAAGAATATTGAAGTGAAAATCGATGATGAAGACATTGCTTCTTCTTAATGTTTTGTCTAATATGTTTGAACATTTCAAGGATGTTTAGTTGTTTGCAAAGGAACAAGTCATAATTCTAGAAATGGTTCAAATCTCAATTAGAACTAAGGAGATTTAAAAGTTTCAAGAATATAAGACAAATAATAATAGGTTGAGTTTGAGTATGTTAAAGTTGCAGAATAATAATGAGAGAAAAGTAAGATGGAAAAATTCCAAGAAATCATCGGACAATAAAATAAAGAAAGAGGTGTCATTACAAGAAAGATTGTCCATGAAGAATATAAGACAAATAATAATAGGTTGAGTTTGACTATGTTAAAGTTGTAGAATAAGAATGAGAGAGAAGTAGGATGGAAGAAGTCTAACCAATCATCAGACAATAAGATGGGGGAAGAGAGGTCATTACAAGAAAGATTGTCCATGAAGAAAAGAGACTAGAGAGAAAGAACATATCAACTTGGAATACAAGTATCAGCTTATTTGTGATAGGGAAAGGAGAATAATCAAAGTTACACAAATGTTTGACTATGTTAATCTTCTTTGTTATGTATTTTGTGTAGCTAGCACGATAAACAATTCAAAATTTCAAAAATACCCTTTTCAAATTGTACAATCCAAAATATATTTTTATATTTTGAATTGTACAATTCATAATATATTTTTTGTATTCCAGATTATATAATTCAAAATATAAATTTTTGTTGGTATTCAATTTTTTTATATTTTGGATTAATCCGGAATATAATTTTTTAATTTTGAATTGTACAGCTCAAAATAAAAAAATTAGGAGGTGTAAGGTTTTTTAAAATTTTTTTATTAAGAATATACTGATATTTTGTCAATTTTATGGAGGTGTAGGAAGAAGGTACAAAGGTGCATGAAGAATGCGTCTTAATTACTTATGGGCAATTGCTTCCTGCACCCTCACATTTGCTTAGTGCACCCCATCATAAATTGATAATGTTAGAAACGCCCTTGACAGAATTTTCAAAGGGAGAGTGGCGCAGTGGGTGTGACTAAGTGGTGTGAATGTTCTCCGGTGAGCGTGGGTGCTGTAAAGAAAGCTTCTCCGACAGTGTTATTATGAGTGGAAGGTAAGTAGGTTATGTTTTTGCATTACATAGGGGATGCAGAGTTGGTATAGGGTTTTTTAAGGTTTTCATATCCTAAAATTGGGTTTCGGAAAATGAAATCCTGAATGATTGATGGGGTGTGTAAAATGGCTTATGAAAAATATTTTTCATAAAAAATTTTTGTATTACAAAAAACATTTTCTAGAAAAGGAGGTGAGGGGGAGCGCTTGCAAAAAATATTTTCTATAAAAAGAAAAGTTGCTTTGTTTATAGAAAATATCGTCGAGAAGAAAAAATGAAACATTATCGAGAAGAAAACTTTCATATTTTGAAAAATATTTTTTGAAGCCATAAAGTGAGTTAAGGAAAAACTTTTTCGTAAGTCACTATCTGTATTATATAGGAAAGTTCTCTTCAAAAAAACATTTTCCAAAATACAAAAATATAAATATTCATTTATATATTTTGATCAAGTGCAGGAAGCAAATGTGGTGGTACAAGAAGCAATTGCCTTACTTAGGCAAAAGGAGGCCCAAAAGAAGCCCAATTAATACATGGTGGTCCCAGGAAAGAAAGACCCCACAAAAACATAAACGTGAAACATCAAGAGATCCCAAATCACTGAAAATCAAGGAAACCGAGACAGCCGAAAACGAAAAAACAAGTTTAAAGAACCAATCAATCCAAAGTAGAGTAAGAAACAATTCCTTCCTTTTCCTCTCTCTCCTTCTAAACCAAACCCATACACCATACACGCCACAATTTACATTTTAGCAACAAAATAATAAAAGCAATAAAAAATAAAAAATAAAAAATAAAAATAAAATAGAAAATCCCAGACAAGAACCTCCGCAAAATGTTCATCAAAATTAATACACCGCGGAGACAGGAACAGTACACACATGCAACACTCACAGCAAAACATTTCATGTTTTTTCATCTTTGATAGTTTAAGTTTTAGGAAAAATCGACCTGAAAATCCCACAAAGTTTTAGTTAGAAATCTAATCTAACTAAAACAACGGAAAGATTCAAAAGATAAGAAATAAGAAATATTAAGAAATATAAACAGAAGATAAAGAAAAGCATATTTTCTTATCTTTGGCGTGTTATTGTTCGTTAAAGTCCTGTTTGACAGGAACAACAAAACACACACTCACTCTGACACCGTTCGTTCATAAAAAAGAGAAAAAAGAAAAAAAGAAAACGGGTTATTATTCGAAGAAGAATAAAATTAAAAAGGGAATTATTATGAAAGTTGGAGGTGGTGATTGTGGTATTATAGTAGGAGTGCCAGTCAAGAGCAACTGTTGTTGTTGTTGTTGGTTTATTATTTTTGATTTTCGATTATTAATATTCTTATCTTACTATTGTTTTTTATCTTGCTTCTTTTATTCTTCTTCCTTGTTCTATCTTTTCAATCCTCACATTGCCCACAGCTGTTATATTTTCCCCTTTATTTATTGTTGTGATTGTTTTCATCCCTTGTTCTCTTCTATTCCTCATCATTACGAAATTGGGATATGATCGCAAGAGAGAGAAAGGCATAAAGAATTGGAGGAACAACAGAAGTTCGTTCTTCTGGGGAACCCTAATTTCTGTTCCTGTTTCTTGTACTTTAGGGGTTCTGCAATTTCTGGGGTTTTGTGAGGCGGGGATAGGAAAGTCTCGATCTTTGATTGGTTTTCGTCGATGGAGGAAGAGGGTTTTTCGGATGGAGAGAATAATCGGAAAAGGGGTGGCACAGACGATGATATCAATGAGAATAACAACAGCAACACCAATCACGGAAGTAGTAGCAAGATTGTGAATTCTAATGAGGGGCAGAGCAAGCCCAAGCGCCAGATGAAAACCCCTTTTCAACTTGAAACCCTCGAGAAGGCTTATGCTGGTTCGTTCCTTGCTCTCCTCTTGTTTCTTGAATTTAGCCATATTCAATTTTCTTGTGTTTTTGTTTTGTCCTTTTTTTTGCAGTAATTTTTTTAATTGGGAATTTTGTGTTTTTTGGTGAGTTCATGGGAAATAATTTTGTGATTTTTTTGGTTGATTAGTGGATAATTACCCGTCGGAGACGATGAGGGGAGAACTTTCTGAGAAATTGGGTTTGTCGGATCGGCAGCTTCAGATGTGGTTCTGCCATAGGAGGTTGAAGGACAAGAAGGACTTGCCGTCCAAGAAACTGCCGCGGAAGGTGGTGGCAGAGCCTTTGCCGGAATCACCTTCAGATGACCCCATGTTGGGCCCTCAGGAGCTTGGTAATGAGTATGGATCCGGGTCCGGTTCAGGGTCCAGCCCATATGCCCGAGTGGAGCCCCTAAGCATTGTTCCCCGGGGTGTGCCTGGTTATTACGAGTCCCCACGGGCTACGATGGAGAATAGAGCAATTGCTTGTGTTGAGGCGCAGTTAGGGGAGCCGTTGAGGGAAGATGGACCAATTCTAGGAGTAGAGTTTGATCCATTGCCACCAGATGCCTTTGGGGCACCTTTAGGTATATAAAAAATATTAGAAACATGGGGTTCTATCTTAACTTGCTGAATTAACTGAATGCTGCTGTTTCTTTTAAATTGTATGTTGTGTTGTACATTTAGGTCCTAATTAACCTGGATTGCTTTATCTTCCTTGCCTTGCTTCTCTATCTCGGCATTGTGAAAATTTGTCATAGATCATAGATGTGCTTTATATTTCATTTCGATAGTTTATCATATACGGCTTTGCTCTCCATCTCTAGCGCTGCTACTTTTGTAATTTAAACAAATAGCTAGAAAAATAGGTAAAGGTTTGTTTAGGTTTATGACCTTTGTTTGCTTACTGACATTTCTTGTATATTTCTCTTTTGGAGCAGCAGTCACAGAACAGCAGAAGCTGCCTAGTTTTGCCTATGACAGTAAAATATATGAAAGACATGAGGTTAGAGCCAATAAGGTTGGTTTTCTTTCTTCTATCACAGTGCAATCTTGGTTAATAAAATGAAACTTTTCCTGTACTGCTTATTGATCACAAATTGATAATTGGAAAGGACAATGGTGGTTAGGTTGGAGATTGCCTGAGCTTTTATTGCTTTAGTTGTTTATATCATGTCTAGATTTTAGTGTTTACTTCTTTTCTACAGCAGTTTTTGGTGTTTGCTTGGTTAAGTATATCTTTGTGATGTTTAATTGAGTGCCTTTTGGCTTGTCTTGGTACACAGATTACATTTTAAATGCCCTTTTTGTTCAAATGATCTGTCCATTTTTCTTGACAGTTTAAGGAACTGAAGAACATGCTGTTATATTTGTTTAAATTTTTTTGTCTTGATGTTGATGCTTATATTTGATTAAATTGAGTTCCATTCTAGGCTATGGCAAGGACATTCCTTGACTATCAATCTCTACCAAGCCAGTCTGGCACCAGGTCTGATATTTCTGGACCGTTCAGAAAATCTCATTTACATGATCCAATGGAAGGTGCTGCCAGAAATCCTCATTTGGCCCTTGGAAATGAAACTCTACCTAGAATTCGTGCTAGTCAAGGTCAATTCCGTGGTCGTCTTTTGTCTCAACAAGATAAGCAATTGATTTCCTATCAATCTCCAGTACGGGATGATAATGCCACCCCAATTATGGAATTGGACCCAACCATTCTTAATGTTGGAACAAGCTCTCACTTTGCTGATCACCAAATTGTTGTGCAAGAAAATCTCCATACTCAACCTAGTGGTCAAGTTTTGCATAACAACAATGCAACACGGATTGAGAAGAAACGAAAGGTATTTGTGAGGAGTTTGTTAATGTTGTAATTTTGCTAAGTGATCTCTTTTAATTTTCAGTATATTCTTTGTAAAGTGTGGTTTTATAATATTAATTATATTGATGTAGAGTGATGATGTCCGTGATGTAGAAGCGCATGAGATGAAAATCCGGAAAGAGATTGAGAAGCAAGATAACCTTAGACGAAAGGTTTTATTGAAATTAACTCACTATTTCCTGCCATCATAACTGTTTTAAGGTTGAAATGAATTGCAGTCACATTCTTTAAATTAATCTCTCTTTCCTCCCCTGATTTTTAGAATGAAGAGAGGATGAGAAAAGAAATGGAGAAACAAGATCGTGAAAGAAAGAAGGAAGAAGAGAGGTTAATGCGTGAGAGACAACGAGAAGAGGAAAGAGCAAGACGTGAGCAAAAACGTGAAATTGAGCGAAGGGAAAAGTTTTTGCTGAAAGAAAATTTAAGAGTGAGTGTGCAAGCCTTGTGATGATAGCTTTTATATTTAAACATCTGAGAATGCTTGATTTATTTTCACATATTTTACCATAAAAGGTAGAAAAAATGAAGATAAGAGAAGAGCTTCGCAAAGAAAAAGAAGCAGAGAGAAGGAAAGCTGCCCTTGAGAAGGCAACTGCCCGTAGGATAGCCAAGGAATCTATGGAACTTATTGAGGATGAACAGCTGGAAATGATGGAGTTGGCTGCCTCAAGCAAGGGGTTTTCCTCTATTATTCATCTTGATTTTGATACGATGCAACATATTGAGTCATTTAGGGGTGAGCAATTTATTTTTATTTTGCCATCTTTAATTTTATATAATCGGTCTCTTTGGGGGCTCAGTATTTGTTTGGAAACTAAAAAGGGAATGCATTTCTACGTTTAGTACTGAAACATTATTCTTATATTATAGATTCATTGTGTGTTTTCCCACCAAAGAGTGTAAAGCTAAGAAAACCATTTGCAATCAAACCCTGGATCAACTCAGAGAAGAATGTTGGCAATCTTCTCATGGTATGTTCTTATCATCTCTTTTGCCTTTTTTTTACATTCATAGTATACAAATTCCTTAATTTACGATTCATTACACTCCCTATTCTGCTCTGGTCCTGACAGTGATCTATCATTGCAGTTCTTTTGTTCTTTTTTTTTATTTCAAATAATATATTAATGTTGTTGTATCTGCTTGTATAAGATAGTTAAGGACTTCTGGTTTTTGAGGTTAATGTTGCATGTATGTTAGACTAAGATCAGGTAAACCTGCCTGTATATTTTATTTGGTCTTTTCCTAGTTTGCTCTATTATCTAGTTTTGATGTTTGCATTAAGAAATTGTGCTTCGGCAATTTATCTTTAGTGTGCTGAGTCAGAGTTATGCGGATGTACCGATTTCCTCTCTTACTTTCAATAATTCCTTATGTTAGTGCTTCTAAATTGAAGGTTTGAAAGCTGTACTGTTCTATTTCAGGTTTGGAGATTTTTGATTACTTTTGCTGATGTTCTGGAGTTATGGTCTTTTACTCTAGATGAGTTTGTTCAAGCATTTCATGACTATGTGAGTCAGTCTGGACTTTGCTAGTGATTTCATGCTTTTAGTTTTACTATTTTTGTTCACTCTTTGCTCATTCGGGGTGTTCAAATGAGTTTTTTTCTCAGGATTCAAGATTATTGGGTGAGATACATGTTGCTCTTCTTAAGGTGGTAATAAAAGACATTGAAGATGTTGCAAGGACACCTTCTACAGGATTAGGAATGAATCAAAATGGTGCTGCTAGCTCTGGAGGTGGTCATCCAGAGATTGTGGAAGGGGTAAGTTCAAGGATTTTTAGAAATTTGTCTCTTTTTTGTTCTGATAAATAGTGGTCTTATTTCGCAGACTCCATACATTTAATATTGCCTTTGTCATGTCAGGCATATGCATGGGGCTTTGACATACGGAATTGGCATAAGCACTTGAATCTATTGACATGGCCAGAAATTTTCCGACAGCTAGCTTTATCTGCAGGATATGGACCACAGTTGAAGAAAAGAAGTACTACCTCCTCATATGCAAATAATAAAGATGAGGTTCAGTTTTCCTAGTTTTACTTTACAATTTTTAGATGCAGTTTCAAAGATTCTTTCATTATGTGAATACCTCCACATTTCAATTATTAAAGGCATTATATACAATTAAAATAAAATTTCAGTTGGCTGATTTCTTGTTTAGCTATTTTGTTTATCCTGAACCGCTGGGAAACTTTTCTTACCATTAAATATTTTGCTGACAATTTTGATTCTGCACGCATTTTAGTAAGCAATTAAAGGCTTTCCTTTGGCGATTTAATGTTAGTGATTGAAATGTATATCTAAAATACAGGGAAAAAGTTGTGAAGATATCATTTCTAAACTTCGTAATGGTTCAGCGGCTGAAAATGCAGTTGCAAAAATGCATGAGAGAGGTCTGTTAGCCCCTCGAAGATCTAGGCATCGGTTAACTCCTGGTACAGTGAAATTTGCAGCATTTCATGTTCTATCGCTTGAGGGTGACAAGGGATTGACAGTACTAGAGCTTGCAGAAAAAATTCAGGTGTGTTCATACTTGCATATTCATATTAAGAGATCTTTTGTGTTGTCAGGTTTGTTCTTAACTTCTTATGCTCTCTACCTGTCAGAAATCTGGTCTTCGAGACCTGACGACCAGCAAGACACCTGAGGCTTCAATTTCTGTTGCTTTAACAAGAGATACCAAGCTTTTTGAAAGAATAGCTCCGTCAACGTATTGTGTACGTCAGGCATTTAGAAAGAACCCTGCTGATGCTGAGTCCATTCTTTCAGAAGCAAGAAAGAAAATTCAGATATTTGAAAATGGTTTTCTAGCTGAGGAGGATGCTGATGATGTTGAAAGAGAAGAGTCAGAGAGTGACGAAATTGATGAGGACCCTGAAGTTTATGATTTGGTAAATTCGTCAAGTGCTAACAAAACATCTGAACCGTGTGATGATTTATCATCAAATGGAAAAGAAAATTTGGGCCATGATGTTGGACTTCAGGGTGAGTTTGATAAGGATCTGCCTCATTTTCCAGAGAGTGGTTCCAAGAAGGCTGATACTCCAATCGCTGTAACTGGGAAACCTGGTGCTTGTGATGATTTAAATGTTGGAAATCTTGGTGAAGATAATATGGAAATTGATGAAAGCAAGCCTGGAGAGTCATGGGTTCAAGGGCTTGCAGAAGGAGAATATTCTGACCTCAGTGTAGAGGAGCGCCTAAATGCGCTTGTTGTGTTGGTTGGTGTGGCAAATGAAGGAAATTCAATCCGTGTCGTTCTCGAGGTAAGCTTTATTCCATATAATGTATTTTGTTCGTAACTTATATTTTGTGTGTTGTTTATCAAATTGACATGAGTAATTGTTCAGGATCGTTTGGAAGCAGCAAATGCTCTGAAGAAACAAATGTGGGCAGAAGCACAAACGGATAAATTCCGATTAAAAGATGATATTTTCAGTAAATCTGATTTTCCATCTATCAATGGAAATAAAGTTGAAATATATTCTTGTCCAGCCATGGAGGGAAACCAAAGCCCATCATTGCTTGGCATTAATATTGGCAACAATGGTAATAATGTGCCCTCTCCCAGCACTGCAGAAAATCAAAAAGCAGCTCCAGGTGTACAGAGCCTGTCTATCGAAAAACACTCTTCAGTTCAAGATCTCTGCACTGGCCCAGATAACCCTCAGATTCAGACATTTGCACAGTATTCAAAAAGGTCACGGTCTCAGCTGAAATCTTACATTTTCCACATAGCAGAGGAGATGTGTGCCTACAGATCCTTACCCCTTGGGCAAGATCGAAGACGCAACCGTTATTGGCAATTTGTTGCATCTGCTTCTTCTAATGATCCTGGCTCTGGCAGGATCTTTGTTGAGTTTCTTGATGGCAATTGGAGGCTTATTGATACTGAAGAGGTAAACTGCTTTTGATCTAGTTGCCTTTTCCTTTCTTCTTTACTTTATATGGCAATCCCTCTTTCTCTGATCAACATTGCTGATTTCAATTGACATCATACCACCGTAAAATTGCACTAATCATTGAACAGTGAAAGCATTGGTTTATGGTTAATGATTAAGCCATGGTTGAACTTGTGTCGGTGTCTGTTTGTATTACAAACTGAAGGTATATTGTATAGATTAACGTAAAGCAAATATTACCAAAAGGTATTGCACTGGATTAGGTGGTAAAAATGGGTTGCTTAGAAACCTTAGGGAGTTACATCCAGCAGTTTGAGTTCTGCATGTCCAAGTTCGAGCATTATTCTAACAACAATTAAACAAAGAACCCATTTATAAGAAAACAGACCTGTTTGTGTGGGTCATTGGGTTCTTTGTGGAGCTGGCTTTTGTGTTTGTGGTTTCTTTGTGGTTGGCTGAACTACCAAATGGTCTGGTCTATGATTGAACCAGTCAGACCAGTTGCTGGGTCCAATTCCTAAAACACTGCATTAAATTCATTTCCTCATGTTTCAGTTTTGTGTTATCCATCAATATCTGTCCTTTTTGGCAAATGCCATTAAGAAGGATAACCTTAAAATGTGTAGTATTTAGAAAGTAATTTATAATATCATTTATTGTTCTCACAATATTTTAGAATTTAGAGTATCTTAAATGATCTCTTAGGAGTGGTCTCCAGATTTCATCATATTTCCGTATTTGTTTCCGTCTTTAAGATCACAAGTCTATCTCTAATATCGATACTGATCTTTTGTTTTTTCTGATTTTTTCAGTCTTTATCTAGGCTCTCTTACTATTATTATGTTATACCTAAGCTATTTAACCTGTCCGTTCTGGCCACCGTCATAAATGTTGCGGTGTCTCCCTTCAATTTGGTTATCACCAGACTCACTTCCTTTTCCTCGTACACTACTCCACTAAAAAGGGGCCACCTATCATATTATCCATGAACCAAGCTCAATAGTGCTTGGCATTAAGGGTTGTATTGGAAAAAAACAAGTCTCACATGGCCTAGAAATAGAACTTGAAAGGAGTATATAGGTGAGAGACAGCCCTTACCTCATTGTCATGTTGAATTAGGCTCAAAAACCCTTATCTAAGATCAACCAATCCTTTTCTCAATCTAATTTCTTTCAGAACTTCATGCTCCAAATTCTTAGTCCTGGGTATGAAGGTTGTGTGTATTACATACCCCTTATAAATGACTTGGGCAATCCTCTTGCTAAAATAAATCAACACAGTTCCGGCCTTTTATTCTCAGTATTTATTTGGTCTGCTTCTTTCCAAAGTATCATTCTTTTATGTTTTTAAGTTACGACTAGCCAAAGATAGAAATGCTGTTAACTAATATGTGGCACTCCTTTTGTATTTTTAAGTGCCAACATTTTGTGAATTTAAATTTAGATTTATGATTTGTCTTAATTTTTATAATTTGTTAAACTAATCCTACAGGCCTTTGATGCACTTCTGAATGCGCTTGATTCACGTGGGATCAGGGAATCTCACTTGCGACTAATGTTGCAAAAGGTTGAGAGTTCCTTCAAGGAAAATGTTCGTAAGAATACACAATGTTCCAAAGTTGGAAGCAGAGACGAAACGTGTGTTAGAAATGAAGCTGATGAAACAGATTCCAGTCCTGATCGCCACACTGGATCTGACAGTCCCAGCAGTACCCTTTGTGGGTTGAACTCTGACAGTTTAGAAACTTCCTCATCCTTCAAAATTGAGCTTGGGAAAAGTGAGAGTGACAAGAAATCTGCCTTGAGAAGGTATCAAGATTTTCAAAAGTGGACATGGAAAGAATGCTATAACTCATCAAAATTGTGCGCCATGAAATATGGGAAGAAAAGATGCAAACCTCAGGTTGTTGTCTGTGATATCTGTCTCAATCCTTATTTCTTTGAAGACTCCCATTGCAATTGTTGCCACCGCACTTTTCCATCAAATAATGGATTTAATTTTTCTAAACATTCATTCCAATGTGGAGACAAATTATCAAAAGATATTTGTATTTTGGATTCGTCTCTTCCCTTACGGACAAGATTGCTTAAGGCCCTGCTAGCTTATATTGAGGTGAGTTGATGGTGTTGGTGATTTACATTCTTTCCTGGAGATTATTGCACTTGCTCTCATTTAATTTTAGAATGGTATCTATATTATAATTATATTCTCGTTCTGGTTTACAGGTTTCTATTCCACCTGAAGCTTTTCAATCAAATTGGATCGAAGATATTAGGAGGAATTGGAGTGTGAAGTTGAGCAAATCATCTTCTGTAGAGGAACTGCTACAGGTTTGCGATTTTGATTAAAATTGTTAACCATACCTTTCCAACATTTTAGAAATGAAGAACCCTTATCTACTCAGTCATTTCTAAATGTAACAATCCGTTTTTCAGATATTAGCCGTACTTGAGAGAGCATTGAAGCGGGACTTTCTATCATCAACCTTCTCTACAACAGGGGAACAATTGGGGTTGAACACTATGTCAGAGAATGCTGCACAAACCTCCGCTGATCCTGAATCAGTTGCTGTACTTCCATGGGTTCCACTGACAACTTCAGCCGTGTCTCTCAGACTTTTTGAGTTTGATGAATCAATTGTCTACGTCTTACATGAGAAACCTGAACCTTGTGAGGAGAAAGGAGATAGGCAATACATAGTGAGTCTATTTTATTCTTTTTTTGCATAAACTTTTAATTTGGTAGGCATTACCATGAAATGTTTGCTATGAGTTCTGCTCCCATTTTATATTTTATCTGAAAAAAATGAAGATGAACTATTTTGTCCGGGACATTCACCAAGCAGATTGGTTGTCATGTTTTCTGTTGTACAAGTCCCTTTTGGTTATATTTTTTGGACAAGGTGTGGCTGTTTTGCTGAATTCTTGTGTTAATCTGATGTTTAACAGCCATCTAAATTTTCTTTCTTGCAGAAGCTTCCTTCAAGATACAATGCTTCCAAATCTATTAAAGTAGCTCAAACAGCAGACTTGGACCGTGATGAATTCATGAAAGTTAAATCTAATCCTGGGAAAATTGTGCCAAGCAACAATAAACGAGGACGAGGTAATTCTGTCAAAGGACGGGGTAAAAGTATATCTAAAAGCAAACAAAATAATGGCCGTCGGCGCAGTGCTAAGGTTGCTGGCAATCTAAATCAAAGGGTAAAACAACAGGGAGGAGGATCACAAGGACAAGCTGGTGGACGTGGTCGTCGAACAGTTCGGAAAAGAAGAGTGGAGAAAAAGGCTGTTGAAGATCTGTTGCTGGGCCATAGGGGTGCCTCTCATAGCTCCAACATTGCTAGAGAATCATTAAGAAACTTGGATGAGGACTGGGATGATGAAAAGGGAAGTCCCATGACTCCCATCCACAGGGGGACTGCTAACATTAGTAACAGCACTGAAGAGGCTGAATCTGATGAGAATGTCCAAGCAATGGACTCTGATGACAACATCCAAGCAATGGACTCTGATGACAATGTCCAAGCAGTGGAATCTGATGACAATGGCCAAGCTGTGGAATATGATCAAGGAAACTGGGAAATAGGTTTTAATGGTAATCCCAGCCGATGGCGAAGGGATTTGGTTGGAATGAGTGATGATGATGTGGAAGCTTCTGAAGATGAGAATCAGAACGAGAATGGCAATGAAGAGAATGAAGAGGAGGATTCAGATGCTGATGTTATGAGCGAGGGTTCAGATGGTACTGCAAACAGAATTGTAAATGAAGAAAGCTCAGACTCTGATGTCTCTGAAGATTCTTCTGATTAGAACATTGTTTTCAAAAGGCTGCGTTACATTTTTTTTTATATTGCAGCTTTACAAGGTACCCGAGTTCCAAGTCATGTCATGGCTTCTCGAGAGTTTTATGGTTGAGTAGGCTAGTAGTGTACAATAGATATAACAAAAACCCGCCCATTGCGTGGATTCTTAAAGGATTTTTATAGCAAGATTCTAATATTATTATACAATCAATAATAGTCCTACAAAAGCAAATCACAACATTGCCTCTTGATTCCAACCAGTAGTCGGCAAAATCTTAATTGTATATTGTATTGCATATTGGTGGGAAAGTAAACAAAAAAGAGAAAAATTCTTTGCAGCAGAACGTGTAAGGGGTCAAGCTGAAGATTTTGAACATTCATGGTTCAAGTTATGTCTTCTAGTATGACTCTCTGACAAAGTAATAAGTTTCATACAGCCATATTTCTGTTAAGCTTATGCTGTTCCTTTCTATTTTGGCGGCATGTTTTGCTTTTAATTCAGTATTCGTAGTTGGAATTTATCAATTTATTACTTTTTTCTTCACCTAAGAAAAATACGATTTCCAATCCCATTCGACTACACATTGGGAATGAAAATGGGAACAATGTTTCAAAACCAGAAGTATGAGAATAAATAAACTTGAATTTTTCGGTATAGATTGTAGACTACTTACAATTTCACTAAAAATAGTAACCCAAAAAGGGTTCATTTTTCGAATACCCTTCTAATCTTTGACAAGTTCTTCTTGATACTCTCTTCCTGCCTTCCAGTATAAAATTTTAATTCTACAACTGTCCCTATGACACACACATCCGTTTCATGCATTAAAATGACAACTGGTTCACACATTAAAATGACAATCGGATGACATACTCATCGGGTTGTCAATTTTTTCGCAATGTGAACCAGATGAGGGTTTCATCCGGTTCTCATTTCCAAATCAAAACGAGAATCGGATGAAACCCATTTAGTTCTCATATCCCAAATCGGAAAATTCTTCTGTTCGCCATCGACAGTATTCCAAACTCCAAATCAACTACTCTAATCAGCAATATCACTTACTAATTGCTAATAAACACCAAAAATTACTTACCTGTTGCTTGTTTGAAGGATAAATTGAAGATATGGAAGAATGAAAACAAACAAATGCTGGATGTGTGAACAGATACTGAATCTGTGAACTGGATGCCTTTTCTTCGCAGCAACAGCCATGCAAATACATATATCCGTGCCTGGTATGGAGTGAAGTGGATGGAGACAGAAGTGGGTGCAGCGGCACGAAAGCTCAGCTTCAGACGGTGGTGAAAATAAACGAAAGTAGGGATTCTGAATGTGAGAACCAGATATAGGAGTACAGGAGTGGAGCCTAATTTGGTCTTTGCACTTTTAAAATTGAGGGCATAACTGTCATTTCATATTTTATACGAGGGTGTAGGAAGAGGGTATTAGGATACCAGAAGAACTACAACATCTTTTCTAAGACTATTTCTTCTTGCAAATCCATAATTTCTTCATACACCTCCATAGAATATGGAAAATGTTAAAAATACCTCTACATATAGAAGATTTTAGATTGAGTAACAAAGAAAGTTTTTAGAAATTAAAAATTCGATTATTATATTTCAAATTATACAATTTAAAATTACTTATTTTATTTTTAATGTTATTCAACATTTTGGATCCCTGAATTTAATATTTGAACTTTCGAATTGGTTTATCAGAACTTAATTTTTTGATTTTTAGATTGATTAATCTAGAATTAGTTTCTTCACTTCTAGATTAATTAATCTGGAATTGAAACTTTTACTTCTGAATTAGTTAATTCAAAATTAAATTTTTTTCACTTTCAGTCTAACCAATCTAGAATTTTTACTTTTATAGAAATTTGGATCCGGAGCTTGTTTAGATCCGCGAGTGAAACCAAATTTTGATCCGGAATTGCATTAGAACCGGGATTGTACATTGAATGCAAGTCCAATTTCGGGCAAACCAAAAGCTGAGGAGAGAAATACACTAAACAGGAAACCGAAAGCAAAGTGGAGGGACAGATACCATAACTTTCCATCATTAATCAATAGTTGCCAAGAGTTGCAGATGCCATCAAAATATTTTGAATTTAAGTTCATTTTATTAATTTAGGTGTTATTCATTTTTATCAAGCATATTTTGAATTTATATGTAATACTTGGGTCTATATACTATTTGGAAATATATATAAATGTTAAAAATTTACAAGTTTAGGGATATAACATAAATACAAAGCAACCTTCAAAAAAATACATTAGGCGTTTTTTATTTTAATTAGTTATTTTGATAATAGATGAAAACAAAACTCACTTTTTAAATTGGAAGACAATTGATATAAAAAAAACTACGATTTGTTTTACATCGGTTAACATAAGGTCACTCTTTTATATTGATAAAAAAACTTACATGAAAAGGTTTTATTTTATTTTTTGTAGTGCTTTTTAATTTGATTTTAAAACCGATGTAAAAATTACTGTTTTAAAAGGAGTATTTTTCTAGTATTGAAAAAAAAAAAAGTTGAGTAAGTGTCACTCTTTGATACTTTCTTCTTTAAAATTTATCAAGTGGAGGCAAGAACACGCATCCTTGAAAGTTTTATTTTCCATTTTTGTTTTTTAATTGCAAAATTATCAATCATCACTTTTTAGTTTTCAAAGATTTATGGAAAAAAATAAAGAGAATAAAAGAAATATTTTCGGTGTTTCACGTACAAATTTTAAAATCATGCTGCAAATTAAAAACAACCAGGCAATTTTTAATTAAAAAAGTGACAATGGAATAAAATTAAGTATATAAAAAAGACAAGTAAATGTTTTCTCTGCTTCCCTATCAAAGAATATGTTAGTGATCTTTAAAAGTTTCATCCAAAATGGGTGAATGTAAAATATGAAAGAATAGAAAAACATATGTTAGACAACGTTCTATTATAAAAAGCAGAGCATTTTTTTTGGATGATTTTTTTTTTTATAGTTGGATTAATTTTTGGATAATTTATTCCTATAAAATTTTGAGAGAGATTTTTTTTCATAAGTTGAAATTAGTTTATACGCAAATTAAAAATTAGATTTTCAGAAATTATATAAAAAATTTACAAATTAATTTAACTAAAAACTAATTTTGATTTATGAACAAACGTGCCCTCATCTTATTCATGTGACTTATTTAGTTTCACTTATTGATTAGGTGAGAATTTACTAAATGATACTTACACTCCTTTAGTGTTAAAACATTCACCTCATATTTGATATAAAATTAAGTATTTTAATTACTATAAATGCTATTTAATATTAGTGTTTGAAATTTTCTATATTTTTTTTATCAATTATAGAGAAACATTTTTTGAGAAACAATTCGTTCTCAAATGCCAAAACATAACATTAGATCAAGAATCATAGAAAAATGTGTTTCGATCATAAATGCATATAGTAACCATATCTCCTTTACTATACGAGATTGATTACGTGAAAAAACAAGTTGGTGAACTATATTAAATAACATCTAACGATAATGAAAAAGATCTCTCAACAACTATATTTTGAAGACTCATATAAAATACTTATCAACATGAAAAACAATAACTTAATTATCTATAAACATCAACAATTTTGTTTGCAATCTATTAAGCTTTTATATTAATTGTTTTATTATCTTCTCAAGTATCTTTAGTTAAGAAATCCAAACTTATATTTCATATTCGTCTATCTTAAATCCAAACTTATTAAGAGTCACTACTAAGCATGAAAATACTTTTGTGTAATAAGTACTTGAAGTAGTTATTTGTGTAAAAAAATACTTGAGGTAGTTAATTGAAGAAGCAAGGATAAAGAATTTTAGCTAGAAGTTGCTTTGAATAATCCTTATTGTAAAAGTTGTTCTTATTGTAACTTTTAATTAGATAATTTTACTTCCAATTTTTATTTAAAAACATTAATTATAATTTCTATAATTTTTTTATTTAAGTTTTAGTGAATATGTTGTTTATAAATAAAATAAAAGAGATGAATGTCATTTTATTAAAATTTTAAAATATGTGAATATTTATTTAAAAACTAAAGGAGAGGTGTGAGTATTATTTTATTAGAATATATATATATATATATATATATATATATATATGTATATATATATATATATATATATATATATATATATATATATATATATATATATATATATGTATATATATATATATATATGTATATATATATATAAAGTGATTTGAGTATCATTTATCATAATCAAAGGAAAAAGTAAGTGTAATTTCCCTTAATTTTAATTGCAAATGAATTAATTTTCTTAACTTATTTTATCATTTTTAAACAAAAAGTTATATATTGAAGGTATATATCGGCGGTTTTAGTCCTTGATGATAATCATGGATATTTTACTACAATATTATTATTCCTAACGGTTAAAGATCAAAATTTTTAAACAAACTTAACATGATATATATCTTTAAGATTGTATATATAATTATATTTAAAAGTAAAATATCAAAATATTAGTAAAATAAACATAATAAAAATGTATAAATATTTTTATATTTCAAATATAATTACCAAAAAATGTTGTAAATATAATATTTATGGAGACCCATTCTTTTTATTATTATTATTATAGAAACTCTTTACAAAATCCTGATGATTGAATTATAAAATAAATTAACAATGAACTTGTCATTGTTGGTAGATGGAAATGGTGTTTGTTTTAGGTACCCGTAAGTTGTGTTTGATTACTTACTTGAGAATGACAAGCAATGTGAATTCATTTTCACAAAAGCTTTTGGGTGAGTGCTCCAACAAAAATGTTTGACAAAAGAATTTGAATTACAAGTTCTTATATAATGCAAATTTTCATATCTTAGAATTTGTATATAATTATAGAAATAAAATATGGTAGAAGTGCCTACCCTCTTCCTCTTTGACTTCACTTTCTCTTCCACCAGCCTTCATATTTCTTTTACTTTTCTATAATTTATTCCTTTGAAAGGATAGCAGAAAGTGATGGAAGTTCCGTCAATCGCGCATTCAACTTCTCTTCATTCAAGAAGAATAAAGGGTAAAAGGAAAAAAACAAAATTAGGAAAAAGAGACTAGTTTATGTGTGAACTCTGAAGAAGTGAATTCCTCCACTTCAAACTACTATATTTCAACTACAAAAGACAATACTACTCATATGAAAATAAAAAACACAAACATGTGGAGCACTTTCATGCCTCGTTGCCTGATTTTGTGCTGATTATTGATTTTCTGGTTTTTTTCAAGAGAAAATCAAGGGGTTGAATCAGTGGTCAAATTAGTGTGTTTAGGATACTCTCAACTGAATGGTCTCTGGTATGTTACTTGATGCAATATTATCCATTTCTTTATCTTCTACTCTTGTATGATACAAAAAAAAATAAAAATTTTTGTTGTTCTTTTAAAAAGAATAATTTTCCATTCATTTGAAAATTTATATTTTTATAATTATTTATATATTTTTAATAAGCTCAACTTGTTTATTACTTGTAAAAATATAAATAAGTACTTTTTTTTCATAAATGTAAAAATTCAATTAAAGAGAATATTTATAATTTACAAATGAATAATGGGTCATATTTGCTCCGGTTCCTTCTTTTATTATTTATTGCAAACAAATATATAAGTATTTATCATTCATGGAAAATATAAAATATTATAAAGTAAAAAAATATTAAAAGGAAATACAATCTAATAAAGAAAATATTTATTGATAATAAGGAAATATTAATTAAATGTAAATGTATATGTTAAAAATTTAAGTTTTGAAATTTTTTAAATGAATTTAATTTATAGGAAAATAACTATAGTGATTTACGAATTCTTGTTACACTTAAATTGTATTGAAGAAATTAAAATAAGATTCTTCATTTATTAAATAATTAAGAGAATAAACATTGATTTGATTTAACATAAGGGTGGGTAACAGTGTTTCTACGTTGTGGTGGTTTCTTTGAGTGAAGTTATATAAATAGTCTCTCTAAGTTATTGATACCTTGTTTAGTAGCATTAGAGTGTATCACCCATAACACAAAAAGAAAATGACAAGGAACTTCCTTTTCCTTAAGTAAGGCTTTAGAATAAGGGAATAGTTACTCAGAAAGTTGTACCTCATTGAGTCCATTTAAATAAATTTGATTAGTTAGAGTATAAATCAATACTACACTAAGAGATTAATCACTCCAAATTCATAAAAAAAAAAAAGTTTTACTACAAAATTTTGCAAAGAAGTTATTCATTACTTATGTTTAAAAACTGATTAACAGGTACCTAAGCATTGAGTTGAGACAACCATAAGTCCATATTTACATTGTATTTAGGACTATAGATGACAAAAATATCTAACTTACGTATATTTGTGAATAAAATTACAATGAGTATTTAAATAATTTTTTAAATACATGTTTACTATTTTGTAAATGTATGGACTTTTTTTATCGGCATTAAATAGAGGAGTATATGTGATATCAACACTAGTGATTAATACTTATTGTTTGTACTACACTGTCTAGAACGATATCTTATCCTCCTAAACTGATAATATCTTGAACTAAAACAATTTTATTTTTAAAGTGTCAGCTCACAAGTAATTTCTGAGAGTAGCAGTTTGTAAAAGCTGTAACATAATAGTACTTGGACTAATAGTGATGGACTTGTGTCAGCTGAACACTGTAAATAAGTAAGCAAAATAAGGCAAAGGTTGCATAATTAATCCTATTGTCATTTGTTTCGCCTCAGAATGTTATTAATAGATATCCTCCATTCAGTCTGAGTACTACTTCACAGCGAGAATCAGAAGAATAACATAAGGTGAAGACGGAAGACGGAGACTATCTAACTTAAGTGACCAATAACTCTTTGGGTTTAAATAATTTGTGTAAAAATATTATTTATAACTTAAAATATAACTTAAAATATAATATTTAACTTTCTAGTATTTTGAAGGCCATTATTTCAATAAATAAAATGTTTATTCATGTCAAAAAATTGTAACCAATTTACTCTTCTTATTTGTGGTGGGCTTTAGACTAGTCTAAGTAGTTGAACTTTAATCTCTTTTCCTTTCTTTTTTTTCCTTTTAATTTGGATGAATTGAACTTTACGCTTTTACTTTATAAAATCATGTAGAACCAGGAATATAGGTTCACCCTTTGGGGTCATAATCAAAATAGATCTTTGGTGTAGATCAGGCACAGTTCTACGGACGCACGAATGAGACATGGAAGTTTCCTTACCATCAGTTTCTCTCTTTCTGCATCTCTCTGGCTTATGTTAAGATTAGCTTTTATCAACTTTTATCTAACTAGGAAGAGGTAACTATTAGAATTCAAATGTTTGAACATAAGAAAATGGCTCAAGAAAAACAAAATTTATCATATTAAAAAAAAAATCTGATTTTGATTGGGAATTTGTTCCAAGCAGAACGTGCAAGATTCTGGAGGCAACCTACTCGGATTTTTCTTTTCCATCTTTGGCTACTGCAACCAAATCAATTAGAAGCTGATTCCCAAGTTACACGCCTTTTGTATGACATGAATCAAGAAAATTTAGTACCATCACAGTCACCCTCCTTAATAATATTCACATGGCTCACCTAAACATCCACTTTTACCGAACAATTGTTCAACACATTATTTCTATGTATAGTGTCGGATTATTTTGAGGAGAGAAATTGGAAAATTTGGAGAAACGGGAAAAACTCTGATAAATTTCATATATTTAAGTAATTAACAAATCTATATAAGGAATTAGAACACCAAATTCAATATATATGGTTCTTTTTATATACTTTTTAGACAATATGTAACTCTAACAGACTCTTAGTTAGAAAACCTTTTGTAATTAATAATTTTTATTTTTTAAAACTTTGCAATAAATGTACAATCGTTGTTATAAATTTTGACAATTTATGACCATGTTTTTTATATTATTTCAAAATTTATCAATCTTCCACATTTGTGTTGTATTGTGTTGGAGAGTTTCACATGTGTAGGCATATGTGAGGTATATAGTAAAGTTGCTTCCTGAAGAATTAAGCCGGAAAACATTGCATTTTAAAAGAAATCTTGAATTGCCTGAAATTATCTCTAAATTTCGTTCATCAACTCATATAAACTCATCCATATTTCAGGGCTGAAGTCCTTCACTTTAAAGGCATATATTTCCAACTCATGTATATATCAATTATTTTTAGAAAAAAGTACTTTAAATTTAACACAACCTCGTAAACAATTTAGTAAGGTAAGTTTTTTACATATAATTTATAAATTATAATTTGATTATATTTCAATAAATGGGGATTTTATTTTTATTTTTCTCTTTTGGTGGAATTGCCCATAATAATATGGTTATATGCAGTTTGAGCAAAGACAGTGAGTTGATGAACAGGATCATGAGACAGAAGTCATGTGTGGAGTGAAAAGGGTAAGTGCAGTCCATAATGTAGACAAAGCATAGAGGGCACATGGTGTGCGTACCAAATGCCATTCATTATTTTGAGTTTTGGTATCCCACCCACTCCACAAATCACGCATAATTACTTCCCCACCCCTTCCTTCCTTTCCTCTACTTTCCATATTACCCTTCTACCCTAATCATCTTCCAACCTTCAACTTTTTCACTACACCATCATCTGCCCCACCCTTTAGTATGTCATGCTTCACTTCCAACTATCACTCATAATCTGCATTACGATCTTCTTTGACAGGGTTATAGGGTGTGATTATGATTACTTTGCTCCCAAAAGCCTAAAATATGAGACTTTGTTTTGGGACATATTCCTATCTATATGTTATGTTTATGGTGCTATTTTCACAATCAGTGTCACAGGTTTACTTTTTTGTACATCTTTTATTCACAAACAAACAGATTAAAACTAACATGACTACTTAACAGATATAATTGAATGAAATTTATGTTCTAATATAAATATAACATGTCTCTTGAAGTAATTTCTTGGAGGTCATGCTTGTAAAATATATTATTATTCTCTTTTATAGAAAAAAAATAATATATTTAGACACTAATATTTTATTTGGATTTCGGGATAGAAGATGAGAAAGTAAAAATTGAAAGAGAAAAATAAGAATCAAAAGTATTGTTGTTTAGATTAAGAAAGAAAAGTGACGAAAAATTAAATAAATTTTTTTAAGTAGTTAAAAGATTATATTTTTTATTTTTTAAATAATGAATAAAATTATTTTACGTTAGATAAAAATTTGGTCTTCTTCCTTCTATTATGAAGTTGATTTTTGAATGGGTGTATAATTAAATATATTAACCCATAATCCATTTTACTCCAAACAATTTTGACAATTTGTCTAACCACACTTACATTTTCACCATTTATTCGTCCGTCACAGTTGGACACAAATTAGATGTATTCCTTTCTCCACAAATTAGTGGTAACAAATGATAATTTTCTAATTCTCTTACTCTCTTCCTCCTTTATACGGTGCAGCAAACAAACCAAACAAAACTTACACCCATATAAGAGATAAAAAAAAAAAATGAAAGTATAAAAAGATGAATAATTAATTTGAACGTAACTTATGTGAAATGAGAAGCAAGAGAGATAAAAAGTACAATACTGAAGATTAAGTGTTTGTATTTTTGTAGTGTGTAAAAATCAATAATATTTGGCAATGAGAGTGTGGATGTAGGTTTATTGTATTTGTTCTTATTTTTGTGGTATGACATTTATCTCTCAATTAATTGTGTTAGGGGTTACATTAATTATTCCGTACCTGAGATTAGTGTGTGTTTCGGCTATTAAGTTTTTAAGTAGGAAAATTTGTACCTAAATTAATAATTATAACTTTAGATGTAACAGTAAGGGCTCCTTCCAACAATTGATATTAGAGGGTAAGATCATAAGTTTGATTTTTCATAAAATAAATATATAAATAGGCATCTCTATTCTTATATTTAATTTAAGAAATTTTATATTATTCGTTATCTAAATGTAAATGTTTCTTGTAAAAGACAAGTTTAGATAATACCAACTGTGCTCACTTGGTGATAAAGTTTTTACATTCTCTTTTTTTATAAAATTATTTATAATGTTCAGCTTTGAAATAAAAGCTAACAATCTTACCATATATAGAATGCTTTACATATCATTTAATGCACTTAGTATCTGCATTTGTAGATTCCATGATGCAACTTTAATGAGTGATGGGTTTGCTTCGAAGTAACGAAATATGATAGACTTAATTAAATGTTGAGATGAAACACGATGAGGCTAACTAGAAAGGCAGAATTTTGGCCGAACAACATTAATAATGATGTTGCTTTGCACAAACAAAATAAACAGAGTCCTCAGTCTGAGTCCGGCCGAGAGTAATATAATAGAACTAACTAGAGTGGGGAAATGGCCCATTTCAATCACCTAAAGTTCCCCCGTGTGGGACCACACATAACAAAAACCCTTCTCCAATTTGCACTACATTAGTGCAAAAGTAAAGAGTGGTGAAGGATAGGTTGAAACCCTCTATATAATGAAACTTACACAACCAAAGCTACTCAGTGTCCATACCATCTTTCTCTCTTTCACACTCACCTACACCTATGGCTCCCATCTCAAAACTCATTCCTTTCCTCTTCCTAACAACCCTTTTCTTCTCCCTCCATGTTAATGCCAGAGACAGCAAGTTCTTCAGCAAAGTCACCCCTCTCAACAACAACCTCAAAGAGACAGAGGTCACCAACAATGAAGCCTCACAAAACAAGCCACAACAACAACAACAGCCAGTCTTCTTACCAGAAACAGAAAACAGCTATGGCCTATATGGTCATGAGACTGGTCTGCACCCTCCCACCACTACAACAACTGATGCTGTCCCCACCACCTTCAAGCCATACAAAACCACAACAACTCAGGAGGACAACGCCAACAACTTTCACAAGAAGGACCAAGATGAATTCAGTCAAACAAGACTCACCGGCACTTCCTTTAACAACTACTTCTACAGCGGCAAGGATGCTTTTGAAAAGCAGAATGAACTCAGTGACACAAAGTTCACACAAGGAGGATACAGCTCCAAGGAAAATCACAACAATAACTACTTCTACACCAACAACAATGAGAATGAATTGAGTGACTCAAAGTACACTGAAGGAGAATACAACTCCAAGGGAAATCAGAACAACAACTACTACTACAACACCAAGAATGACTTCGGTAAGCAAAATGAATTTGACACACAGGGAGGGTACAAGTCCATGGAATATCAAAACGACAATGCTGCCAACGAGAGATACTACTACAACAACAACAACAAGGACAATGGCAACAACAGGTACTACAAAACCAAAGCTGTGAACAACAATTACAATGGCGAGAGGCAGGGTTTAAGTGACACGAGGTTCATTGAGGGTGGAAAATACTTTTATGACGTTAACTCTGAGAACTACAACAACCCAACACAATATGGTGGTTCATCAAGGGGAGTGAACTCCGAGAACTGGTCCAACAACAGGGGTTACTTTGGCAACAACAATGCGAACTCCATGGAAGGTTATCAGAACCAGGAGCAGTTTGAAGATGAGCAGGAGGACTTCGAGCCTTGAGCTTCCATCATCAGTGTCACAGTGAAGAGTTCATTTTGCTTTTGATTTGGAGCATTCACAGTGGTGTTTTACTATGCTTTACATTATAAATTACAAAAGTGTTAAAGGGTAGTAGAATAATTTATTGAGGGGCTTTACTTAGTGGTAATCTTATTAAATCTTGCTTTTGGAATTGCACAGTCTATGTAATGATTTGGAAATATGGCATGTAGTATCAAAGCTTATGTAACTTTTGCTATCAACATGTTGTGGTTTCTCGCTTTTCTCTCTAAAAAAGGAACAATCTTCTGTGTTGTTTTTCTCTTTAAACCAGTGCAACAGGGATTGAGGAGAAGGGGAATGAGAAGCATAGACGAATAAAAGGAAACATAATTTACTAATTTTAAAACCTTCTTTGGTGGTCCAACTGGCCTTACCAACCAACATAGAAAGATCATAGATACCATTTTCAAACAGTGAGAGGGGCACCACACTGTTGAAGTTGAGTGATAAACATCATTTTGTTATACCTTTTCTTTTTCACGGTAATGGACAAAACCAAGTCAATGATTAGCAATGAGTAACATTAATTCACACTTCTAAAACACCCTCCTTTAGATACTGATACGCTAATCTCATAAAACAATATCTGCTAAATAACACACTAATTCATCAAAAAGTATTTCGTATATGACAGCTTTTAGAGTATCGCTCTCATCAAGGTTATTTTCCATTTAAATTAAAAAAATTTACCCTTTGTAGATTGTGGAAACAGGACTTCCAACATAAGGAGAAAGAAATAGACTGCGATAATATCTTAGTGAATAAGTTTATATTTACCTTAACTTCATAAAATAAAATCTCACAAAATCAACGTATCTAAATTTTAAATCCAAAACTTAAATTTACACACCACCTTTTAATATCTATGTATATTAGATAAAGTGAAGTAAAAGGTGAAGCAGAACCTCTTGTTGTTCGGAGGAAAATGTGGAGTATGAATTGTTTTGATTATACACTAAAATTCATTCATGTATTAACATAATTTCGCGTATTCTTTTTTAATTTCTTTTCGTATGAGCAGCTACAATAAAGTTTATTATGAAAGAAACTACATTGGTTGATTCACTTCAACGGTGGCTTCTGAGAGCTAGAAAACAGTAGAGAGGAATTGATTACCCTTTGCCACAGTCTTTGAACATAAATAAACCTAGGTCAATGTGTGGTTTAAGGTGTACAAATGTGAAGTTGTTGTGAATTTGGACTTCTTGAGATGGAACAAGCAATCTTAATTATTTGTTGGTTGGGTATGGAGAGGCATAATAATAATAATAATAATAATAATAAAATAATAAATGGAGTAATTTTTCAACCGAATCGATTAGGGTTCTTTACTCCGTGATTGGGGGGTCTAGGAAAAAAATAAAGTGGTTGCTTGTGGTAGTTTGCACTTTATTTATTGGAAGGGTTGTTAGGGTTTGAATAAGACCACTGCACTTGCCTCTTGCATTTCCTTAAATAATTGACGAGGGAACATACTTTCCGCAACACTTAGAGCACACACTAGGAACCAAATAAATGTAAAGTCTGAGCTATTTTGCCTATAGACTGTAGAACTCTACAAGAATTTGTCTTTATTTCACAATAATAGTATTCATACGTATACGTAATATTTGTTTGTCCTATTTTTGTTTTATTTTTCCTTTTTATTCTGATACTTCTTTTTATTTCTATTACCTACTACACTAAAGGGAGAAATTGTGTTTGCATCCACCAATTTTGTTAATTGGGATAGAGCATGTTTTGAGATTGGGGGAAAGAGGGCAGTTGAAAATGTTAGGTTTAGATTAATTGACGGATAACCTAAAACACCTAACTCCTTTGAGACACACCAGGGGGCACCCAATGCATGCAAATAACCATAGACGGCATCAATTAAATGCATGCAAATAACCATAGACGGCATCAATTAAATAACCTTCAAAAATAGCTCTATTTGTAACTTTTTTTTAAACCTTTGTTTCAAATTTCTCTTAAAATATCAAAATATTATAACTAATATGTTTAAGTTCAGAGAAATGTTACATAATTTTTCTCTTGTTAACTGTGAAGAAGAAAGAATTATGTATATTTACTTTACATTTTATCTAAATTTAAACATATTCATAATAGTGTGTTTGGGTGGAGAATTTTAAAAGGATTCATTTATAGAGAGAATTTGAAATGTTTTAAAATAAAATATGTTATTTGAATATTTAAATCCTACAATTTTATAAGAGTGATTAAATTATTTAAAAATTGGTAATTTTATATTTCACCTATTGATATTTTGTATACTTTTAAACTTACGTATATGCTTTCTGTATTCCCTTCTTAGTTTAATTTTAGTTTGAGAGACAATGTGATTAAAATTGAAATATTGTTGGGATAACTATTTTTTAGTTAATTAATATTGACTTAAAAATTTTACAATATATAAGTTATTTTTTTATTTAAATTATTAGGATTATTTTTTATTATTGTAAATTACTATTATTTTTTATTTGATATTAACTAAGATTTTATTAGCTAATGTAAGGAGAATTATCTTTTTGATGGATGTAAATTATAATTATTTTTTTATAAATGTCTATAGTGATTTTTTTATTATCTATATAAATATTATTTTTTTGTCAATGTTTTCTTTATATTTTTTTAAATGCTGAAAAATTTTCACCTAACATTAACTATAATGGTTTGACAATAAAATAATTTTCCGCATTTGATAGTAATTGAAATACTTCATCTAAAAAAGAAAATTAAAATTTAATAAATTTAAATTCCCTTATTAAAATTTAATATATTGAAGTTTCTATAAATTGAAAAATTCACTATCCAAAACGAAGGTAAAACTGAATTTTAACTTGATATCTACATGTTAATAGCATAAATATGTCAATTTGGTGGTGAGGATATAATAAGTTTAAGAATCATCTTTAATTTATTTAATCGTGTTATTAGCTTGGTAGAAATCTAGGCTAAAGTCTACTTTTTATGAGAAAAAATATATTTGAACTTACATTATTTATGCATTTTTAAATTATCAATGGTGAGGTGATATTTAATAATTTTATATTCATAATATCCTAGTATAAACCAAAAGTGAAGTGAAGAAAAAATTAATGATAATATCCTGATAATTTTATACTCATAATGATACTTAATTAAAATTCAAAAGTTTTATAAAAAAAACTAAAATAACAATAATAAATGGTAAGTTTGGCATCATAATGACAAAGTCACACAAGTACAAATCTATCTTTAATGGATGTCTTCTAACGATAAGATTGACCAATTTTATCATATTATTTTAAAACATTTTCAATTTTGATGAATTTTATTTTCAATTACTCCTGTTTAGTTATGACATGAAGTTTTAATAAAAGAAAAATTTGAGAAATAAATATATTTTTAATTAAGATTGTTGAAACCAAATAATATTTAATTGTTTGTTTAATTTGTTAAAGCATGCCGCCAACTTAGGTTCCTGATAAGCTAGGCTTCGACGTGGTTTTATTAAGAAGGCACAAGCTAGGGTACTTAGGGCATGCCTTGTAGATAGAAAAAAAAAAAAAAAAAAAAAAAGAAAAAAAAAGGAGAAGAAGTAAGATAAAAGGAAAATAAAGAAAGAAAAAAAAATTCAAAATAAAAAATATTTGGTTGAGAAAAAAGGGTAAGAAATATAGTATAAATAATTTAATAAGATTTTTTCATGCTCATAAGATTGTTTGATTGAAGAGAAATATAAAAAGAATAGAATGAAATTTACTTTTCTAAACATTATTATTTAAAATGAAGAAGCAAATATTATTTAATCATTTTCTTAATTAATAATCATATTATTTATCATTTAATTTTTTATTATTATGATGTGAAAGAAACCTGTAAAAGAAAAAATAGAACTCCGTCGATATTTTTTTAAAAATAACACAACAGAATCGTATTTACGTTGTGTCATATTTTTTACAAAAAGAAAACAATAACAAAACAGATAAACTTGTTTCCATTAAATACTTTTGTAAATAAAATAAAATAAAATAAAATAAGGAGATGGAAGAGGAGTGAGAAGAATATGGGCTCTTGTTGATGAAGGCCCAACCTTGTTGCAGTTACAATTTTGATTTATGCACCCCCGTAATTACTAACTCAACCCATACTATGAGGAAAAGACTAAAGTATCTTTTCTCGCTGTATCACACCGTTGTTGCTGTCACCGTCACTTCCGTTATCGCATCACTTCCTTCACCGCTGAATCTCCAATTACACCTTCATTCTCCATCATCGGTGCACTCTTTGAAAAGAGGAAGAAGAGTAGTGAATGAGTTATTTTGGAAAGCTGATTCAGAAAGGTATAATATATATTCTGGAAAACTAGTGTTGAAATTTTTTTTCCAGAATATATCTCATGTTTTGAAAAGTTTATTTATTCTGAAAATTTTGTTGTAAAAAACTCATTTTGAAAAACATTTTCTAAAAAATTTGTTTCAGTTCTGAAATGCATTTTGTATATTCAAGAAAATTTATTTGAAAAATCTGTTTCACAAATTTTATTCTGAAAATCTTATTCTATAAGTTGAAAAAACTTGCTGTAAAATATTTATGAAACAAATAATCCGAAAGTTATATTTGATTTTAAAAATGATAGGTGCAGTTAAAAATTATGGGAGTAGAAGAAGAAAAAGCCTTGCAATGTCTATTATTTACTCTTAAGGCTCAATACATACATAGGGACTATTAAGTCCTTCGCGTTATTTTGAGTGACATGTTTCCCCACTTGTCATACTGGTTTCTTTTGCAAATCATGTAAAAAAATGAGTTGTATTTATATATTTTATTTTTTGGATTTGGTGGTAAAAGATAGTAAAGAATGATTTTGTCTATGAGTGATTTAATAATATTAATGGAATACCTTGCTGATAATAGTAATAAACAGCTTACTATAGAAGAAGGAAAATGAAGATCTTAGTAGAGTCATACAGAAACTGACAATGAGTTTGTGCCCATATGTGTAATTCCCTTTCATCATAATATAGTCTTTTATGTGTCGGCTATAACAATAATAATAATCAATTGGGCAATTCATTTTCATATTTTCATATGATTCCTCCCACAGATAAGAGACACCGAATGCAGATGAACTTTCTGTAGCCATGTGCATGGATTCCACGATCAACAATCTCTAGATAAATGTTAGAACTCATTATTATCTCATCCATTCTACTTACTAATTACAAAAAAAAAATCATTTTATGAGTTTAAATTTAAAAACCAGATCTAAAGTAATTTAAAGACATATTTTAGTTATCTTAATTACATATTATCCGTATTTTTTTTAATTAGTGGGTTATATTTTACGAAACATGATATTACAAATATGTTTTCTATTTTATACTTGTTTAATTTTACTATCTGCACATAATTTAATATATTGTGTGAATTATATATATTAAAGCTTATAGTAAATAAATATCTTTGGATACATCAATCATATTTTAAATTCTGATTTCAGTTTTTTTAATGACTTATACTTTTTTAATGATTGTTCAATTTCTGAATAGGAATAAAAGAGGCGAATTGAAAGAGATGTGTAATTAATAAATAAATAATTTAAATTATGATAGAATTTTCTTTCAAATAAATATTCATAATTTCATTCAAAATGATTAAAAATTAATTTAGAAAGGTTACTTGAGATTATTGTGAGAGAGAAATGTGACCAGTTAGGAGAACATCTGAAATGTTTACAAAAGAGAAAAAAAATAAGATTATTATTTAATTAGAAAATAAAACCTTCTCTCCTTATATTTTATATTTTACTTTATAATATTTGAATAATTAGTTGAGTTGAACTCTCTTGTCTCAAGAATCATCAAATCTTGATTTAGTCATATTATAAGTTAAATAATTCATAATACTATTGTCAAGGTTATGAAAATAAAATATATCTTCTTTATGAATACTTCTTATAATTATAATATTATTTATAGTGATAATAAATAAATTTGTATTTTTTATATTATTTAAACTTATTCCGATGTTTATGAAAAATATTTGAATTAACTAAATATAGATATAAGTATACATGATATTTAACTTTTTAAATTAGGTACAAGAATGAAAATAACGATATATATTTTGTTGTTTATGTTTTCATACATATATAACTTTTAAAATTTATGTAATTATAATTTTTTATTATTATTTAATTTTAGAAAAAGGTATATTATTTTAATATTGAATTTTTAATAACATAATTTTTTTATTTTAATTAAGTATAAAAAATTATCTTATAAATATTTAGATAAGTATATATAAAGAGAGACAAAGATAAATACACAATTAAGAGAAAAATACGGTAACCTCCACTGAAAATTTTACTAAAGATGAAATAATGATTCTATATGATATTTTGTATAAATAGTAAACTTAAAGAATACTAGTAATTCCAGTCCTTTTTATATAAGTAATAGATTCATTTGCCCAAACTTCAATTGTTGTAGTTAGTAGAGGGAAAAAAAAAATCTCAGCACGAAGGATTTTATTCTTTTACATTGGGCGGCAAGTATTCGAATTTATAATCATCTTAATTAGTGTTTATAATTAGCATACAAAAAATTCACTTTTAATCATTTTAGTTAATTTATTAAAAAAATTGGAATCATTGATAATTTTAAATTTGGGATGAGTTGATTTTTTTTCTTATCTAAAGTGAAATTTTGTTATTAAGATTAAATGGTTGTTAAATAATTTTAGCCTTAGATTTCCAGTTTCACATAGTGCTTTAAAAATTAAATTTTTAATTTAACAGATCAAAACAATGGACTGGTAAATCACGGTTAAACCAATAGATTAATAGTTGACCTGAATTAATTAGTCTATATTAAATATATAAAAAGCAATAAAAATATTTTTTATAAACTAAATTTGACACACATTTATCAACCACAAACATTGGTTTAGTGGTTAAATGAAATTATAGTAAAATTTATAACATTTTTATAAATTCTTTTTCGATACAAGATTTCATTTTGCAAGATCTTTTACTAAAATAATAAATAAGATTTACATCATAGAAGAAAAATTCTTCTAGAAAACCTTTCAAAGATTTTAAGAATTTTTTTTTTTATATTTTCTTACCAACAAAAAATTACTTAAAATAAATCTATGAGTGACGGATGTTTAAAGGATATTTTAGGAATATCATATTTTGTTATAGATATACAAAATTTCGAAGTACTGAATATATAAAAATATAATAACATTTTTAAAATATACTTTTATTTTTACATATGTATATATATAAATAAAATTTAGAAGGCCAAAATCTCTTACACACCACTAAGTTTCGCGAATCTCTATGACTAGACTAAGATAAGATCTTATAATTTATGCAAGAGAATGAAATTCACTAAAAAATTACAAGTTCTCAAAATAAGATCTTACCTAAAGATTTAGTTACAAAATAGGATAACGTGTGTTGCACTGAAAATATTAGTAAATAAATAAACAATGATCTATATTAAATATTAATGTTGCATTAAATTTGGTTGTTACTTCCATAAAAACAAATACATATATCGTGGGCTTTTTTTCCATTTTGGTATACCTTTTAATTTTAATTCCCAAAATGGGTAGAAAAAAAATTATTTACCAAAATGGGTAAATTTTGCCAGCTAGATTTCAAACTGGTTAAAATAAAATGACATGCTAACGATTTCAATTAATGACATTAATTAAAATCATTTCTCTCTCTGCAATCATTTTTTAATTATTTGATATTATGATTATTAGGTTTAACAATTAGTAAAAAAATAATTATTATATAATAATAATTAACAAATAATTTTTTAATTATTTAGCACTATATTTGTTACTTTAACAATTAAAAAAAATTAATAATAATAATTAACAAAACTGTAGTAAAAAAATTAAGACATACAAATTTATTTAAAATTAAAACAAAATAACATAATGATAATAATAATAAAAATAATTCATATGAATTTAATAATAATAATTATTATTTTTAAATTAAAATAAAATAACATAATAATAATATAGTTAATAATAAGTGAATTTAATAATAATAATTATTTTTTAAATTAAATTTGTCTGAAATTATTCTTATTCTTATTATTATCATTATATTATTTTATTTTAATTTAAAATAAATTTGTATCCCTTAATATTTATGTTATAGTTTTGTTAATTATTATTATATAATTATTATTATTATTATTATTTATTTTGTTAATTATTAAACTTAAGGATCATAGTATCAAATAATTAAAAAATGATTGAAGAGAGAGAAACAATTTTAATTAATGTCATTAATTAAAATGGCCAATATATCATTTTTATTTTGATCAGTTTGAAATTATGCCTATCTAGCTGGTAGAATTTGCCCATTTTGGTAAATAAATTTTTTTCTACCCATTTTAAGAATTAAAATTAAAAACTACACCAAAATGAGAAAAAAGCCTATATCTTGCATTCATTTTTTATGAGAAGCCAACAAAATTTGGTACCAAACATCATTTTGAATCTTGAATGAATAAAAAATCAACCATTTAAAATTATAATAAAATAAAAAATTATTCAGTAAAGTTTAAATAAATAATAGTTATAACTGTTAATTTTTTTGTTTACGGTTATTATTATGATTTATTCACTAAAATAATGCATTCTCTAGATAATTGCACGAAATACTCACCACTTCTACGTATTAAACCAATCAAATTTCATTATTTTGAAAGTGAAAAAATGTATATGAAAAACTATAGTTATAACTTTAAGATAAAAAAATAATAATTGAAATTTGAATAACTTTATATTTTATATCATAGAATAACTTCAATCAATTTTCTAATTAATTATTATAATTTCACTTTATTGTTTATAATATCTGTTTAAGGTTAAACAAGATTGTTTACCATAATTTATGATAGGCATAAATTCATTGTTTATATAAGTATAATTGCGCGCAAGAACAAATTAGAAAAAGGTAGACATTATGAAAGAAATAAATTAATATTAATATCGAGTCAATTGTAAGACTTGTAAATTAATTAAAACACTCATTTTAACAACCTTAACATTAGATTGAATTTTTATGTAATATTTTAACACTCACAAAATTAAAATAAGCAACTTATTTAAGCAACATTGTGTTGTAATATGTGTGAAGGGTTGAGTGAAGTGCTTACTACTGTTGATTAGTACCAATCACCATTTTAAAAAAATATTTATCATGTAGGATACGGTTAGCTGTTAAGCCATGTTGCTTATAATATTTGGAGAAAAAAAGATTTTTAAAAAAGAAATTATCGTATCAACAAAAAGAAAGTAGAATAAAAAAAAAAAAAAAAAATATCGAAAAAAAAAAAAAAAAGTAAAAAAAAAAAAAAAAAAAAAAACTATATGTAAGGTGAATTATAAAATTCCACAAAGTTTAGATTACTTTAGTCACTTTAACATTGTAGTGAATTTTATTAAAAGAAATGCTTAAACAATGGCACTAGATGAACTTCTTGGAGCATTACATGTCCATCAAGTTTATATCTTAAAATAAACAAGAAATATTCAAACTCCTTAGTCTTAAAAACAAATTAACAACTAAACAAACCTTTAGAATCATCTAAAAGAATTAAAAAAAAAATATTTACAAAACTTTAAAAGTGAAGGAATTTGAAATTGAAGAGACATTTCACCATTCAGAAAATTCAAATGATAATATAACATGGATGATAAAGAAGTCCAAGAAGATGCTAAAATGGAAAGTTAAATATCCTTACTACAAAAAAAAAGAAAAATACAAACACTTTGACAAACAGATTCTAAAGACAAATGAAATGATGTGGTATGCCATGTAATCTGGGCACATTAGAGTAGAGTGTCTAGAAAGAAAATATAATCTCAACAAGTCCAATATAAAAGAAGTTATCTTGCCATGTGGATCTAAACAATAATAACTAATCTAACAAAGAACCTGCAAACATATGTCTCATAACAAAGATATGGAAAAAGAAACTATGAGCTAGTAACCACTATATTTTATTTTATGACATCTTTAAATGATTCTCATCATGGTCATTTGATTAAGAAGATGAAGAAGTTAGTCATAACTTTCATAGAATATCTCTTAAGTATAAGGAAAGGGAAAATAAATATAAAAACATTTGGAAAGAAATCAAAGAATTTAACATGGATGATAATGTGAAATATTCTTTTATATTTATATTTTTTTAAATTATAATCTTGTTTAATACGTTTAACTTATACAAAAATAAAAAAAATTTAAAAGAATTATATACAAGAACTTGCAAGTTCACTTCTGAACAAATTTTGGCTCATCATGCTAGTAAACATATTAATATTAAAAACATTATTTTAGATGTAATAATAATAATAATAATAATAATAATAATAATAATAATAATAATATAAAAAGAATAGTAAACTATTTTATACTAGTACGAACGAGTTATTTTCCAAACAGCTTAGAGTTCAAGTTTTTTTTATTCATAAAAAAATTAAAATTACTGACAAGATAAATCTATCCAAAATATTTAAAATCTGATGTATTTATAAACAAAATTTTGATAGAAATAAAATTCGTCGATAAATTAATTGTATGTAAATTTATCGATAAATTTTTTGAGTTTGTCAGTAATTACAAACAGATTTACCTATCAGTAAATCTGTCGATAAATCGACAAATATTAATTTTATTATAAAAATTAATATCTGTAATTAACAACAGATGATATCTGTCAATAAAAAATCGTTGATAATGATATTTTATCGACAAATAAAATTCTATCAATAAAATTTCGTCGATAATTTAATTTTTTGTTATAGTAATTTAAATAGGCTTTAAAAACTAAATAGCCGTGCAAACGAATAGCTAACTTGCAAAAAGTGTTAAAAAAAAATAAAATTAGTATCTTGATCGTCGTATTAGTAAATACCACTTTTCCAACTTAGTAATCATACAAATTGTTACTCGGAATTTTAAATGTGGTGCTAAATTAAACAATAAATTTATTTTAAAAAGTAAGTGTTAATTTAATATTTGCATTTGATAAAGAAACAAATTAAAGTTCTTGACCGTGACAACTACCAATCAATATAATAAGTCTTGATATTACGGGAAAAGAACAATTTGGTTATTGACTTTTTCAACTACCAATTAATTTACTTCCTACTCCCATGTACATAATCAATTTGGTCTCTATCCAAAACTTAGATATAATTTTGTCTGTATGAAAAATATAGATTAATATATTGGGGACCAAAGTAGTTAGCAATCCCAAATTCAATTCAAGTACTAAATGATTATAATAATTAGAATGGAGATAAAAATGTTTTACTATTTTCTTAATTTCTTTTGGCATTATTTACTCAAAATAGGGAATAAGCTAAAAGACGTATATATATGTTTACTTCAGAAGTTTTACTCTGAAACTTGCATACTATTTTAGACCGATTTATAATACGTTAATAGAAAAGTGTGCAAATTATTAACAAGTTTTTTCATCCATTGACCAAAGTACATAACATTTCTGATGAATTTCTGAAACATCATCAATTGAAGTAACAATTTTGGTGGGCAAAAACCATCTTTAACTTAAGCAATGACCCTGCCGATGTGGGTCCACAAGCAATGTCTTACGTTTAAGGAAGGATACTATTACACTAGTTAGGAGACACGTATATTATGCTTTGGTTTCTCTCCCATACAAATTTCAGTTTTTTTCTCCGTGATCATCATTTTGTCATCAATTTCTCGGTAGAGGCAACTGACACAGCATGGTTTCAGAGGTAACAATAATTCAGTGCCCTTTTGCTATTCTCTGCACAAATTACAACCATGACATCAAAATATGCCTTCTTTCTCCATTTTCTTCCACCATTCAACATCTCTCTTACCACTCCCTTTCTTTTTTTTCAGTTGTTTTTTTTTTTTTATTTATGTATGCACTCCAAAGAACAATACTTCTTTCTGGGTTTGTTACTGCTATTGATGAATACATGGTGATATGTTTGAACTTTGAAGTGTTTAAATTGGAATTGATACTGAATCTCTATGGTTTTCTTTTTTTTTTTTGTGTGTGGATGGTTATGTTCTTAGTATGCAGTCTCTTGATTCGTTGGATTAGAGAGTATTCAGTTTTTAAGGCACATATTTTCTACGCTTTTGTTTTTGTTGCTTATAGTAGTTAATAATCTTGCAAGTCAAATTTGGTGGAACTGGGAACTGAATTTCTGCTGTTATGTGTTCCTGAAATTATTGGGTGAAAGTAATCTTCAGCGTAATGCAGTTATGTGTGTGTGAGTAGAATTTGCATTAGCCAGAAGGAGTGGCACAATGCAATGAAAACAATGTGTATGGAGTATGATGAATGTGTGTACTGTAAAATTTGTACTTTCCAGATGGACTGACATGAAGAAATGACCCCATTAGTGTGTCAAGTTAGGACCGTAATGTAAGTAGTAGTTGTGAGGGCAGTGGGCATAGAAACTAACATTTCATTAAAACCCATCAATGTTTGTTGTCCGAACTTAGTTGTAAGAATGTGATTTGAACTGAAGGATAGGTCTTTGTAATGGCAACATGTCATTTACTAGAAGCAGAAAATGGGGTAACAATGTTGATGGCCCTGTCCGGAAGATTACTATTTCATAATTTTGGCAACTTGAAGAGTTAAAGCCAGGGAAAAGGTAGGTCCAATTTTAAATTTTTAGCCTAATATGATAAAATTAGATGGTGTAGGAACACAGTTTCTCTTAAATGAATGTCTTTCTCACTGTAACAATTATCTGTAAACATAACCATTCATGTATCATTTTTGACCTACTATTCTTTTCATTTGATATAGTATGTAACAAGATAAGGAAATCTAGCAAAGGCACATGATGTGGGCCAAATCCAAAATCGAAAAGGAGCAAAATATTTTTTAAAAAAGGTACGGTGAGTGTGGCAAATAGATCTGGGAAATTTCTGGAGAAATGAGCCCATTCAATTCACTCTGAATCGTGAGCATTGTTTTTAAAGCGCTAGTGAACACCAATTAAGTACAGACTATTCAGACAGTTTGAGTTTCTTTCAGTTCTATTTCCCTTCACAATTCGGTTTATTTGGATTTTGTAATTAGCCATACCTCTCTGGTAGAAGAGTTTGTCCAGTTAGCAAACCAAAGTTGCCCAAATAATTAGCCCTCTGTGACACAACTAGAAGATTCATAAATGGTCGGTGACAGAGTTTGCTGTCTGACATGAGACCAAAAGGTGGTCAGAACAAATTGTGTGGGTTTTAGAATCTAATGACATAATATTTTACCAACCTCACCTATTTAGATGATTCTTCTGACAGATATGTAGGCCTCTTGCTCATTTCAAAATAGTTTTTATGATCTTCTTTTCTACCGGATTTGTGGATCAATTTATTTTCTTTCCTCAAATCTTTGGAAGGGAAGAGCTGCATTGTCATATCAGCAAGATTGAAGGAGCATAGAATTAGCACCACCAGGAGGATAGTATAGAACAATTATGCAATGTTAAGAATTTCTGAAAGGTTTTCATAACGCTTACACCTGCTGAACTTGGTCTCCAATGGTACCTTCAATATTGCTCTACCTTTCTGTTGTTCTAGCATGTTATTTGCTATACATATCTCAACTTCTCCAATTCAGTACAACTGTTTTGTAATATTTTGTTTGGCAAGTTGAACTCTAAAATTTCTTCATAATTCAAATTCCAAAAATGGGAAGAGTGACATCTTGATCTTTAACATCTGGTCTAAATGGTCTTCGTTATTCTTTCAATAGCTCTCCTTTATATTTACTCAATCCATATTCTTGAGTTGAACTCATTTTGTGAGCTGAAGTGAAGTATATGACATAATAGGTGTGATGCAATACTCGTTGTATGATTTTAAGTATTTTAACAAAGGAAATGCCAATTTTTTTGAATCATAAATTTCTGTCACCTTGCTCTTTAGGGGACATCTGTAACTGTTCTTCTGATTCTATCCGTTGGCTAAAATTGTGCTCAGATTTTCATTAGGCGCTTGTTTTAAACTTTATTTGTATTTCTAATGTTGCTACTTTTTTCTTGCCATCAATTATCAGAACGATGAAATGCCTATTGGATGGCCATTTGGTCTTGGCTTTTTGAATACAAGACTTAGAGATGTAGAACCACTCCCAGCTGCTCCAGTAGAGCCACACTCAATGCACATTCCCTCCACCAGTTTTTCCTCATTCTCATCCTCCAACCTTGATACTGAGGTAATTTCAATTCACGATCCTATTTTTCTTTCTTTCTCACTGTTGATTGGATATAAGGGCTTTTCTCATTTCATTGAATGAAAATAACTAAGGACCAAAGAGAGAGGGTTCAAATAACTAGTTAGTTGGAACAACAGAAGTTCATAGTTAAAGTTCAACCATCTAAGGGAACTGTACTTCTGATCAAAGTGTACACAAATGAACATATTAACAACTTATTTCAAAGCAATTATTAATAGAATCCATGTTATTATGGAAAAGAATTGTGTAAAACATGTGTGGCTGACATTTCTTTCCATGTTTTACTAAAGATGAGAGCGTGTCACAAGCCATCAACTTGCCAGATATTGGTCTACACTTCTATAGCATTAAGTCAATATAGACTTTTAATGTGAAAACTACCAATTTCCCAAAGTAATGTATTTCATACAGATCCTCAGAGGCATAGGAGGACCTACATACAGTTGAGGGTAGGCAAATGTACCCTCTCATCTAGGGAAAACTATAAGAGAAATCATTGTTCATGTTTTGCCCCCTCCTTTTATGATTTTGAACATCCTAAACACATACTCAATTACAAGTTTTTAGTTAATAATGAAAACGATTCGTTAAAAAAAAACATAGGAAAATTGTCCCCACCAAGGTCCTAAATTCAGCACTAGTAAGAGGACAGACATGTAAATAAATGCTCCTTTTAACTGTTCTCTTTTGTTGGAAAAACCAGTCCACAGCATCTTTCTTTCAAGACAACAGTGTCTCCCTTGGCCATCTCATTGGACTGAGAGCAGGAGAAAAGGGACGCTTGTACTTTCCAAACTCATTAAGAATAGAAGAAAGGGAGGAGAAAACATTAGTAAAGGGTTCCATTTCTGATGATAATGACTCTAAGGTAAAAGAAGAGGATATGTCTCGTGGAATTTGTATACCTATACTACTTGAAGCCCTGCTCAAGATTAGCAAAAGTAAGAAAAGTTCAAGTAACTAGCATATCATGGTGTAACACATTCACTTGCCTTGCCTCTAGTCAAAATTAACAACAATGATTTTTCTTTCATTTCAGCCTCAGTTTCTTAAATCATCCATTTAAAATTTCACAGACTTGTCTGTTGCTGTAACTTTGTTTTATTTCAAAATATAATTCAAAAGGGAGTGTAGTGTATTTTATTATTCTGTTCTTTTAGCAGCATGCTATTTCTTCTAGCATATCTTTGCATACCCAATAAATTATTTTCTAGTTCTTGTCATCTTCCCAACTTTCATTTTGAGTTAGTTGTAAAAGTTTGTGCTCCAAACGTGGGTATCGTGTACATAATTACATAGATGTTGATTAATTGGCAAGTGAAGCAAATCATAAAAGTAATATAATAGCAGCAAAAATATGATTCCATGAGGGATTCTCGTGAAGTCTTAGTTCACAAGTCCCAATTCTTTCACACCCCTCTCACCATCCTCAACACCCTCCTATAGTTGCAATCTTCATCAAGAGGAAAATATACACCAAATAAGTTACTTCTTATTTTAAATAACTTCTTCATAAGTAGTTTTAGAAGAAAAAATTAGTAAGACAAATTTAAATTTTAAAAAATTAAATTACTTCTTTTACACAAACTAATTTGTATAATTCTTGTATAGTTTTCAAAACTTTCATTTTTTTTTATGAATAAGTTAATTTTAGCTTACTGAATAATCTATTTTAATTATTGAATCTCTTTCACTGCATTACCTTCCCAATCTATTTATGTTTCTCTATCTCTAAATACTTGTTGCTGTTTTTCTTGCTGAACTTTCTATGCTTGTTTTCTGTGAAACCACTAACTGTATAAATGCTTGTTTCAAAACTGTTTTTTTTTTTTCTTTCTAAATTCACTGGTCAGCACTATTCAGATATTGAAATGACTATTTTTATCATTATAAATTACTTACATTTGTTATCTTATGAACAAATTATAATTATGATTCCTTGTTTTAGATATTACTTATTCAACATATTCTTCACCGTTTTTCCTCCCTAATGAACAATTATTATGTGTATCTAAATCTGTAATTTTGTTTGTCGAACTGTGAAATCAGATTGAACAACCCAGATTTCTTTTGTGCTACAATTATTTGTCCAGCCTAGCTTTATATTATATCAGATTGATTCTAACTAAAAATAAATAAAGATAAAATTAATCATGTGATATAAAAATTCTCAGAAATAGAGTTAAATTTAGAGAAAAAGAAAATTAAAAAAATAATCAAGTTTGGCCATATAGGTTCGGTGTTTTGGACCTACATTTTACCAATGAAGCCTAGTCCATTGGCCCGGATTGAATAGGCTAAATTTTTCAGACCTGTTTTAAAAACCCAATAAAACTTTAATTGTACATTGTTTGGTTCATCCCATTATAAACATCAATTTGCCACCTCTAACCTTTATTAAACAGTCAAAGACTGTTTTCTTTATGCAAAGAGATTATCAAAATGAGTACAGTTTTTCTTAATAAAACGTTTTTCATATATGATTAAAATTAAGCGATGTAATTATTTTTCTTAAATCTAACTATTTTACCAAAAATGTCCTACGATGCTTATGAATAGGGGAGACAAATTTAATGGATAAGATAAATTTTATTTAAAGTTACAGGAAATAAGATAAAAAAATCCATTAATGTACCTTTATTCATTTAAATTTTAGGCAAAATTGATCTACATTATAAGTCTAATCTAAAATATTTTTATAGATGAAAATTAATCCATCCAACTTTATAAATGTATTAGTAATTCGTGTTTTAATAGTTCTAGAAGATGTTTAAGTCAAGGTGAAGATGATAATATTTTTAAGGTTAAATTAATGATATCGTGATTGAACATGATTTGATGATATTTTGATTAAGATTGATGTGATAATATCTTGATTTGAGGCCAAGTTGAAGATATTATTGTCAAGTTTGAGTTAAAAATTCTCCAACTAAGATTAAGTTGATGATGTCTCGATTGATATTGAGTTAAAATACATAATCGAAACTAAATTAATTATGTGTTGAGATTTAGCTCCAAATGTCCCAATCAATCAATGTTAAGTTGATGAACTCTTGATCAATGTCATGTTAAAGATGTCTTGATCAAAGTTAAAATGATAATGCTCAAGCCAAGGTCCAACTAATAATATATTAATTGGGGTTAAAAAGAAAATGCTTTAATATCTTGACCATGATTAGGTGAGTGATTATTTGACTAATATTAAATAAAAGATTTATTTATGTTTGGACTAAAATTGAATTGACGATATTTAATTGAGAGTAAGTGAGCCACATATCTATCAAAACCGACAATACTATAATTGATATTAAACTAAAAAGTGAATTAATGATATTCTAAATAACATCAAGCTAACAATTTTTAATTTTAAAAAATTAATATAATTAATTTTGATTCATTAGATACAAAGATAAATTATTTTTAAAAAGTAATAAATATGTTATTAATAATTCATAAAAGTGAATAGATGAATTTAGGTCCATTATTGTTTTATAATTAATTGATTTACTTGTTCATGATGTATAAATAGATTGTTTTCACACTATAATTATAATCTATAATTTTTGTTAATTAAATTATCTATCAATATACACTTTAAGTTCTGGCTACAAATAATAATAGTTAAATCTTAAGTTGTTATTACCAAATAATGATAAGCTGGTACAAATAAGGGAAAGGAGAGACGACAAAGGCAAGCTAAAATGTTTTAGATTAGACACAAAACCAGTAACATTCATGTATTTCTACTTTTTGCTGAAATTAGTAACTAATTCATGCCCTCTCGATGAAATATTGACTGCTTCTTCCTGCACCTCCATATCATCTTCCTGCACCTCCATAATTTTCAAAATTCCAATAATAGACATGAGGAAATTACAAATTTAACCCTGCTGCTATAAAAGAAGGTTTTCCATGGAAGGG
>Ga0209489_100237_pt1 | contig 92799 bp, 51 predicted proteins | sample SiratrowhiteBW_FD_187527 | JGI IMG/M metagenome (GOLD analysis project Ga0209489, IMG submission 187527) | Root nodule microbial communities of legume samples collected from California, USA - Siratro white BW (SPAdes) (version 2) | ecosystem: Host-associated > Plants > Roots > Nodule | place...
TGAGTAAGATTAGATGAGTTCAATCCCAGGGTGTTTCTCTAATCATTTCAGACTCTTTTACTGCTTATAAATTTATTTTGCATGTTCGTAGTAATTGTTAATCAAACTAAATCTCTCATCAAAACTAAACTCGCTTACTGAGCAGTGACGCTGAAATTCTAAAATAGAACTGTTCTATGAGGAATCGACATCTTTACTAAAACCCACTCTACTACACTTGCCGAATAAAAGTCTTAACATTTTACAACTGTATTTGCTTAGTGAGGTGTCCCTAGCCTAATTTTATGTATTTATTTGTCAATCTTACAATTATCTTTGTTCAATGAGATATTCCTAAGCTCATTATATTTATTTATTTGATTAATTTGTAATTATATTTTCTTAGTGATGTATATCTAATCTTATTTTATTTATTTAATAATCATCATCACTTCGTAGGATGTTTCAAACACATCTTATTTAATCATTTTATGTTGCTTAATTGATATACTTATTTCTTAATATTCTGTTTTTCTTGGATTGGCAAAAATTATCGTAAAAGTAATCTAAAAATTTGAAACAATAATAAAATTATTAATAAAATAAAAATTTGATGGCATGGTAGTCAGAGATTTGACCTTGGAGATTCAAATAAATAAATATTATTCAAGATGAAATATATTGTGATATTTTGTTACTCATGGTAAAATTTATTTATTATGACTAGTCAACTAATTCAAATCTTTCTAATATAAAATAAAATGAAAATATATTAATAAAATTGTAAAAAAAATATATGTATATATTATTTTACTTTAATATTATATTAGTGTTTACTTCTTTATTTTTGTCTTTCCCACATAATAAAAGTGAAAATATCAGTATTAAATTTTCCAAATTCATTTTCGGCAGCAATTATTTCAATAATTGGACTACACATATAAAAGTCTCCATCATCTTAAAAAGGATCTGTGATAGTTCCTTCTTTTATGTGTCATCCACCATCGATACCAACTCTTAAATCAATGTGTTAACCAACAATATAAATATATTAGCAGTATAAAGAAAAAATATTATAAATAAATAAAATTCACTTCGCTTTAAATAATGGAAGAAATATATATATATATATATATATATATATATATATATAATATTTATATTTTATATTTTAATTTTATTAATATAATGTGAACAAATGATAATAAACAATAAGAAATAATATAAAACATTTCTTCTTAAAATATAAAATTAAAAATCAAACCCTATTGAAAAAAGGGTGTGACAGATACACCAGTGTGATAGATAAAACAATTCTAGGAAAGAAATGAAAGGGACAATGACAACTGGAGCACTATAAGAGGATGTGCAGAGTACAAAAGTCGTGCAGAGTACAAAAGTCGATGTAGAAGAAATTTAAAAGTTATAATTTATTTGCGGTGTAAATATGAAAAAGAAGACAAACCATAGTTATTAATAGGTTTTCTACATCATTTTACCTAAGCCCAATGGATAAAATTTTACCTAATTTTTAAAAATGTTACCACATAATTTTTCATTTGTTTTTTTTACCAACCAACGCAATAAAAAGTATGTAACTCCTTTCTTTTCTACCATTGACAAGGTAAAATCGAAATAGAAGTGGAATAATATTGGAAATGTGAAAGTAAAACAATGAAATTTCATAGTATAATTCAAACTCATATATATGAAATTTAATTTCTTAAACATGATCCAATAAAATTCTTGAAAAGAAATTATTTATTGACAACCACATTTTTCAAAAAATTACTTAATAATTCCTTTCAATAATAAAATATTACATTTAAATGGTAATAATAAATACAAATAAAAAATTAAAATTAAAATAATGGTATATTCTATCGTATAAAAGGACTATGAAATGAAAAGGGTAAGAATATCATGAGTGAAAAATATTTCTAGGTGGATGAAGTTGGTGTGAGGGGTCACGTGATGATTGATGAACCTAATGCTAAAGGCGAAGAGATGGCTATGCACAACCACCATTAAAAGGAATCACACACCACCACAAGAACCTAAGGGTCTCCGTTTCTCTCGTTTCTTCTCCATGTTGTTAGCAACCTCACTCTCTTTCCACCTTATCTCACCTCTGCAATTTCTTTTCCTTCACTTTCACACTTTCTCTTGTTTCTAACCTCATGGAGCCACGTCCCTTGCACATAGCTATGTATCCGTGGTTGGCCATGGGCCACCAAACGGCATTCCTCCACCTATGCAACAAGCTAGCCATAAGGGGTCACAGAATCTCCTTCATCACTCCCCCAAAAGCACAAGCCAAGTTGGAACCATACAACTTGCATCCTGAGTTCATCACGTTTGTTACCATCACAGTTCCTCACGTTGAAGGGCTTCCCCCTGATGCACAAACCACTGCAGATGTCACTTACCCTTTGCAACCAAACATCATGACAGCCATGGATCTCACCAAAGATGACGTAGAAACCCTTCTCACTGATCTCAAACCTGACCTTGTTTTCTATGACTTCACACATTGGATGCCAACCTTGACAAAGAAACTAGGCATCAAGGCTGTGCACTATTGCACTGCTAGCTCTGTCATGGTTGGTTACACTCTCCCACCAGCCAGATATTACCAAGGGATTGACCTATCAGAAAGTGACCTTATGGAACCCCCGGAAGGGTACCCTCCTAATCATTAATACTTGATTTTGATGCTCAGATTTGTATTTCACAGCAATAATCTTAGACATAGACAAAATAGCTAAAATGTAGGAAAAAATATGATTTTTTACATTTATAGACTATGTAGATTTTTTTTGTTTTTTTCCATCATGTTTCTTGAAGTTATGAGAATATAAATCAGAATCTTTTAATAAATTATAATGTCAAAAATAAATTAAAATTAAATGAACACTCATCTTGATACTATTATCTGTATTGTATTGACAAATATATGGAGATTGTATGACTGGTTATCAGGAATAATTTAGACTTTTTCAGTGTAGGAATTACAATTTTATATTTATTAGGTTTGAAATATATAGACATGCAGTGTATAAATATGTTATGTACTTTTAGAATTTTGGAATAACTATGATAGGTATCTGACGCATATAGTACATTCATGCACACAGGTACCCTGACTCGTCCATCAAGCTTCATGCTCATGAGGCTCGTGCCTTTGCCTCGAAAAGAAAGGACACGTTTGGGAGCGATGTTCTCTTCTACGATCGCCAATTCACAGCACTGAATGAAGCTGATGTGTTGGCATACAGAACATGCAGAGAAATCGAAGGGCCATATCTTGATTACATTGGAAACCAGTTTAACAAGCCTGTGCTTGCAAGTGGTCCAGTTATTCTGGACCCACCAACCTCCGAATTGGAGGAGAAATTCTCCACATGGCTCGGAGGGTTCGAGCCAGGCACAGTGGTGTATTGCTGCTTTGGGAGTGAGTGCACTTTGAGGCCAGACCAGTTCCAAGAGTTGGTGCTGGGTCTTGAGCTCACTGGCAGGCCATTCCTGGCAGCAGTGAAGCCCCCAGTAGGGTTTGAGACAGTGGAATCAGCAATGCCAGAAGGGTTTGAAGAGAGGGTTCAAGGGAAAGGATTTGTGTATGGAGGGTGGGTTATGCAGCAGCTGATTCTTGCACACCCTTCTGTGGGGTGCTTCATCACACACTGTGGTTCAGGGTCTTTGTCTGAGGCTCTGGTGAACAAGTGTCAGCTGGTGCTGCTGCCAAATGTTGGAGATCAGATCCTGAATGCAAGGATGATGGCCAACAACTTGGAGGTTGGGGTGGAAGTGGAGAAAGATGAGGATGGAAAGTACTCAAAGGAGAGTTTGTGCAAAGCTGTGAGCATTGTGATGGATGAGGAGAATGAAACTAGCAAAAAGGTGAGGGATAATCATACCAGACTCAGAGAAACCCTACTTGACAAAGATTTGGAATCCTATTATGTTGACAACTTCTGCATGAGACTCCAAGAGATAGTTGACAAAGGAGTTTGACTTGTAAACCAGTTAGGGTTCCAACTTTCAACGATTGTAATCCAGCAATATTTACAAATTAATGTCATATTACATTATTTCAGAAATTAATGAATAAAGTTTATAGTGAATTACTAGATGTAATTAGGATATTATAAAAATCAAAGTGCACTGAAATATAGAAACTGGGGTATGTAAGTAAAAGAAAAATTGAAATATATCGATACGTAAATGTTAAAATGAATTATCTGTTAATTAATAGGTAGAAAGAAAACGAAAGAGAAGCTGCTTGAATATGATAAATAATATAAATAATGAAAATGAAAAATACAGAAAAATAATAAAGTATTTGATATATAAATATATCTATATCATCTCTCTTAATTACTACAAAGTGTTACCTTAATAAAGATAATAAATAGCGAAAAAAATATAGACGAAGTCGTGTATAGTATAGATAAAAAGTGCTTTAATTTTAACAGCATTTTATGAAAAAAAAAAAAGATATTTAGAAAAAATATAAAATAGGTATATTAGTGAAGCTATGATATGTGAATAATAATCGCTTAATTACATTTATAAACTCAACTTCATATTTAATTAAATGTATATGGAGCCCAATCTAAGGTTTTGATGAGATGGGATAATTTTTTGACAGTCATTTCTTTTTTACACAACTATTTGATAACTATTTTAATAATAAAATATAAATTAAATTATTCAATAAAGAATTAAAAAATAATGTAAAATAGTTGTATAAAAAATTATTGCGATTGTCAATATACTATACTTCTATTAATTAAATTTATTAATGCAATAAAAAATATTTAATTAAAATATAAATTAAGTTTTTTTAATAAAAACATTTATGAGATTATTATAGAGAAGGATTATGGTTCTCAACAGATCATAATTCTTTTAAAATTTACATTGTGAACTACATAATAATTTAGGAATAATATATTTTTACACTTTTTTTATAAAAAAAAAGCCACTTAATAACTCTTTTATTAATATAATAATAATAATAATAATAATAATAACAATAATAATTTTATATTTTTATGTTTTCCTATATTTATAATTCTTATTATATAATAAAGAAAGTTGTTAAATAATTATATTTTGAAAAAAGTAGTGTCAACATAAATAAGGACCCAATCATTTGTGACACTATAGGAAAACTATTAAATAACGGGGGCCAAAAGTCCACGCAAAATACCTAAAACTCATGCATATGTGTGGGCATAATGTGGGGAAGAGACCCATGCTAGGTTAGTTGAAGCAAAGTCATGGTTGTGTGGGTTGGTCAGGTGCTACCTCGCGTGGACTACACCCATGCAAGCTGACGCTTAATTAAATATAACAAAGCATGCGTGGGCCAAACCGACACAGAAGTTGTAGAAGCTTGCAGGGGCTAGACCCACGCTTAAAATGCAATCATGAGGGTGTTGCGTGGTATAAGCCCTCACACATGTAAATTATTAATATTTTATTAGGTGGAGTTTGCTTTATCCCATATGTCTTCTAGTTCTTGTACAACACAGGTTATTAAAACACATGGCACAAGTTATTAAAACATTCCCAAACTACAATACCACCATCGTTTCAAACAGCAATGCACAAAGTATTTTCAAAATAGAGGGCAAATCGTGGAACTAACCTGTAGTGAAGCTCAGACCACTGTCGACCACCGACCACACCCAAACGTCGACCAAAAACTGAAAATCAACAAACGAAATCAAACATTAAATCGGACAATCAACCAAAATCAAATTTACAATGGAGTGAAGATGCAATTTGAACCAAAATGATGTGAAGAAATCAGACGGCACAGGCAACAAGGTGGCTTTTAGGGGTTAAGAGCTTAAGTTTTTGGAAAAATGATGAAGACGAACACGCGTGGATCTGAAAAATTTGGAAATTTTATAAACCAATATGTGTGGGTTTTTCGTGGGCTAAACCCACGCTCTAAACATTAAACCATGCGGCGACTCAGCCCATGGATGGATTCTTTCTGCGCCTCAATACCCTCGTCCAGCACCTCCATAAGTTTTAAAAATGTCAAAATTATCCCTGTAAAAATGACTAAAATGACCTTTTATTTTTTTTAAAAAAAAATTGTAAACCAGATGGGGGTCATCCAATTCACATTTTCATTTGCAAATGTGAACCAGATGGCCCCCATCCGGTTTACATTTTGGTTTTTTTCTAAAATGTAAACCGGACGTGGGGCATCTGGTTCATATGAAGTTCATCTTCTTCGATGCAGATTCACCGTCGACGGCAACCCAATCATCAAATTAACTACCCTAATCATTAATACTACTCACAAATTGCTAATAAACATAATTTTTTTTTTACTTTTCACTTGTTTAAAGCTTTAATTCAGATTGAAGCAAATACGCAGCTTCTCCTCCCATATCTGCGATGCGAACATTGCAGACTCTCACCCATACGCACAGATCACTTTTGTTGACGGTGAAGGTGAAAAACATATACAATGACTAAACCGGATGCTACAGTAAAGCAGTGAATCAGATGCAAGCAAATGAAGAACGAAGCGAATGAAGCAGATAAGAGTGGTTAAGGAGGTAAATGAGGGTAGCGGGTATTTTGGTCTTTTACCATTTATCATTTAAGGATATGTTTGTATTTTTCGCTAAACTATGGAGGTGCAGGACGAGGGTATTGGGGTGGAGGAAGAATTCGTCCAACCCATGCATATGTGGTATTAACTGTGCGGCAGCTCAGCCCACGCATATGCGTGATGTGGCATATGCGTTATCTAGCCCACGCTAACCTTTCTTTAAATATATTATTTTTCTTAAATATATAATTTTTAATTTATTTCTTAAAACATTGTGCCATGAGAGTAAATTTTCTCACTTATTAATAAAATCATATATTTCTAAAATCGGTAAAACATTAGAACAAATTTGTTCATTGTTATAGTCATGGTCATAATTTGTATAAAATAATTACTTTTGTATAATATGATACAAAATAAAAGGTGTAATAGTTTTTTATGGACCTAACAGTTTATTTTTTAATGCATTAATTTTAGTGAACTAAAAAAGTTTTATTTTTTAATGTAATGCTTTAAGTAAATTTTTTTTATGTATACTTACCGAAAATCAAGTGTTATGATTTTAAAATATAGTCAAAATTATAAAAAAAATAATTTAAAAACGTTTTTTATTAATTTTTATGGATAAATGACAACCATATAATTAGTTCAATTTTTATGGATAAATATAATTACCTGAAAAATTTGTTCACCCTCCCATGTTTTATAATTGGTGACCTCTAGTGATACTCTAGATTAAATTAGAGAAAATTATATTATATTTGTTACAAAGTTGAAAAAATTAATAAATTAACATATTGTTTTAAGTTTGAGAACAAGTTTGTTAATTTAAAGATATAAGAATTAAAACTAACATTTATGAAAGATATAGGGACCAAAACTCTATTTTTTTTCTACAATATATTAGTTACATAGCAACATAAGTAATATATTATTTACATACCAACTTAGGTTCGAACGTGATTTCCAAATTGATTAGAAATGAATTGATTCCTTATCGTAATATCCTGTCGACAAATATTTACAAAATTGATTAGGTTTAAATATTTACAAAATTATCACCGTATTTTTATTTATGTCGATTTCTTTTTAATCGCATTATATCATGTCGTAGAAAGTCATTTTCTATTAGTACATGCATAATATTTACTATTACTATTATTATTATTATTATTATTATTATTATTATTATTATTATTATTATTATTTAATATAAATCGGATTATATATCTTATTTTTCCTTTTTAGTAGAAATTTGGTTTGTATACACGGTTTTTTTAGAAGTCATCGTTCATCTCATAACTTATATTTTTTTACATGTTTTATTTACATAATTCCTTCTTATAAGCAAAATTTCTGTTTAATTTTTTTTACCTAATAGTTTGTTTTTTAATTTTCTTAAATAACATATGTGAAATTTATGTACTTATGCATGCATTTTGAAAAAAGAAACTGAAAGTGATTTTATTGGGCGCAAATTGTTTTTTTAATATTGTTATTTCGGGTGTGCGTTTTTTTACACAATGCAAATTTTCTTATTAATCTATGACTTTTATAAATTTAATGATTTTTAAAAAATAAACAAAATTGAGGAAATAAGATTTTCTGAACAAAAGAAGTACTGAATATTATTTGTCACATAATAAAGATGTTAAAGGAAAACGGAAAAAAGAAATTCTGATAACTTCATTTAGGTTTTGTCTCCTATTGGAGTTGGGTAGGTTATTGTAGAAGAGCATAAGTAGGAAAACTATACCTTTATTGACCTTTGTGCAACAGAAGACACTCCCACACAAACAACAATTATTATATTTAAACAAGTATTAAAAATGTAATTATATAAAAATGTAATTAAAAATATTTTTTGCTGGTACAACTAAAATGAAGATCCAATGATTAACATCACTATTTACGTTACGTTTGGAACAAACTATGGCAGAGGAAGAAAGAATTGAAAACACGCAATGATATTTCATTATTAAATGTTTTTTTAACATTAAAAGTGAAATTAATGAAAACATTTAAAGAGTATCCAAATCATATTAAAAAAAAAAACAGCCAAAAGAATACTAATTTAGGAAAGAGGCTTGACCCCTATGCACGCTCTGGCCATTGGAGAAGTACTTGAGAGTTGTAGAGAAGTGAATGAACGTTCCTTTTCATTGAATGTCATTGATAGGTCACCAAAGAAATCTGATTTACAGTTTGCAACTGTTTCACATACAAACAAGCATAAAACATTCTGTCCCTGCTTTATTAGCCTCACCCACCCTCATTATGTCAGGAATTATTATGAAACTTGTCGCCTCTTACTCAATACACTTGTTGACTTAAGCAATATTTTCCAAACATTGTGTAGGCAGAGTTTCGGGTTTAGCCTATTTGTGCAAATATTTGACTTATCATCATGCTTTCAATTGTGCTAGGTGAAAATTTTTTATGTCATGTATTACACTACTATTAAATACCACATTGTTTCTATCTTTCAAAGTTTTTATATAATTTCCATCCCCATTCTTTTTCAAATCAAGTTCGATTTCTTACTAAGAAACAGTAAACAAAAGTTTCGAAAATGAGCATTAATAAAGTTTTGTCTAACTGAAGTAATTTCTATCAACTATCACAATTATTCTATACTTTAATTAATTGTAACTATACAATTAACAAAAAAATGATGTGTTGTCTCCTCTTGTTTATTGTATAAAGGACAACTGTTTTGCAAACATTATCTCAGCTCACGCAACAAATGTAAAGTTACATCTATTGTCGCATAGAAACATCGAGAAATAAAAATTAAAAAAGGAAAAACACCAAACTAAACCCTAGAATAGGAAAAACCCTAAATTACCTCTGAACGAAATTAAAACAATTTTATATATAAGTTAAAGAGTCTCTCTCAAGTTAGGAATACAGATCAAACATGTCCAACTTAGAACATATACTCTTGAAAACAATTGAAATAATAGACTTAGTTAGAACATCTGCAAGCTGAAGATGTGAAAATATAGAAAGAACTTCAGTATATTATTGTTGACTTTTTACTCAACAACGTGACACTCTATTTTAATATGTTCTGTCTTTTCATGTAAGACTTGATTGGAAGCAATAAAGAAGAGCTAGACTTTTGTAGTTGACTTTAGATCATCAAGAAGGTATGTCAACCAGTGTAATTCACAAGTGGTTGTAGTCAAGACTTTGTATTCAGCTTTAGAAGAACTTATTAAAATTATGCGTTGCTTCTTATATTTCCAAGATATAGGTGAATTACCAAAATAGATGATATATCCAGTGACATATTTCATTGTGTCAGTGCATGCCTAATCTGAGTCACTATATCCTTTAGGGTTGAGCTTCATTATTGGCAGCAAAGGAATAATCATTTTCCATGAGTGTGCTTCAAATACCAACTTATATATCTTATTCTTCTTTTTCAACAGAAATAATATTTCTATACACATTTTTTTTTAGAAGTCATCCTTTATCTCACAACTTATATTTTTTTTACTTGTTTTATTTACAAAATTCCTTCTTATAAGCAAAATTTTGTAATGGTTTAAGTCACTAAAATCTTGGTAGCTAATATTAGATACTAATTATATTGACTTAATTGGTCACTAAATTCAATCATTACTTTTATTTTGCAGTTATTTAACAATCAAAATCTAATTTGATGACTATTTTGGTCACAATTAGATACCATTTCATTTGATAACTAAAAATTGATCTCTAAAGAGTTTTTTTTCTTGTAGTGAAGCAAAATCTTTGCAACATTAAGAATGTATTGATGTTTCCTTTCAATTATAACATTATCTCGCATTTCAATGTAAGTAGTTGATGAATAATAATTGTCCATTTTAAATTTTATGCCATTATCGCTTTTTATACCTTTAACATTTTTGTGAAATTGTGTTAAAATATACTTAACAAAATAAGTTAAAATCTTTATACTGTCAATTTAGTTTATTCCTTATAAGAAACAACCATGTAAACCGAGTATTATCATCAACTATAATAAGAAAATATCGGCATCCATTCATAGAAATACTGAGATATAGTTCCCATGTGTCCACATGTATAATATCAAATTTATGTTCAATATGAGATTTACTATTGAGAAAGGATATATCTTCTGTTTGGCCAAATATCAAGTGTTACATATGAAGTTATGAAATGAGGATTACTGCACTGATCCTCTCTTTGGTCCTTATATCTTGAATTATGCAAAATTTTAAGAAAATGAGTTCATAATTATGACAGGAAACAAGTTTAGAAATAAAAAATAAATTATAATTGAATTCAGTCATAACTAACACATAATTCAATTTCATTACATTATTAATTTTGACAGTTCCGGTATACATGACACACACGATTTCCATTAGGTTATCTAACATTAATAAGTGTAATTGATTTATAGTCAAGAAAATTAGTTGAAAAACATAAAAGATGGTTATGACCATGACAAGCAGCAATTGATCCAATGTGACCGATTTGAGCAGAATCTCAAATCTTTTCTATTCCAGATTGTTGTATAAGAGCCATGAGAGCTTGATAATGATGTTGGGTTAGCCAAAAATATGAGTGCCATTATGCAAAATAACATCTCTAGCACCACGAACAACTTACACACCATTAACTATATTATTCTTTTATGTGTGGAACTTATGTCCAGGAGGAAACCCATGTATCCTATAACAAACTTCCATTTTGTTTCCATTTCTATCACAATGGTCTAGATCTTCATTCTTTTATATTTGTTCTCTTGGTTATTAGAAAATTCATACTTTCTATAACTATAACAAGTATTTTTTGTATCACCTGCACGTCCACAAAAACTTAGTATTAATATTAATAGTGTTAATACTAGCCAGTTTTGTTTCACTTTGTATGACACTTCCAAGAAGTTATCTTTCCTGCTGCAAAACATAGGAAGAGATCTTTGATATTGGTGGTACTGGGTCTATGAGTAGAACATGGGTCTATGAGTAGAACATGAGATTTTACATTGGTTTATTGTTCATTAACATAAGTTAGAAACTACATGACTCCATCTTCTCTTTTTCTTTGAGCAACAATTGAGACCTTGTTACAAGAACATTTAACACTACACTCACAAACAGGATCTGGACGATAATTATCCAGTTCGTTTTCAAGGCTGGCTTAAGGTCCAAGCAAGTAAAGCAATCTTTTTAGGCCTAGAAAAATTTAATACTAATACATTATTATAAAATTTAAAAATATTTAATTTTAAAATTATACTAAAAAATAACTTTTAATTATAAATTTAAAATATCTTAATTGACTTTAAGTTAGTATTATAAATATCTTTTAATGATTTTAAATTTATATTGGTACTATAAATATTATTTAATGAATAATATTTTTGGAACTTTCTTATAATAAATTAATAATATTTTAAAAAAAAATTGATTAGTCAAGGAGTCCTAAGTATCAAAACTTTCTAATTTTCTATCTCTTTTTACTATTCCAACATATTGACATCATTTTTTATATGTCCTTTATTTTCTCACTCTTCCACTTATCTCATCTCTTTATCAGTTCTTTCATTTTGTGACCCTTTCACTTATATCCTTCCTTTATCTGACTTATTCACTTATCTCTTTCCCTTCCTTGAATCTTTCATTAGTTCTTCCATAATAATGTTTAAATTTGAGTTTTTGATTGTCATTAGGTCATTTTCAAATTTCAAATTTGTTTCATCATTTTATATTATGCATTTATACGTGTGTCTTTATTTGAAGACTTGTATTGATAGATTCACAAATTAGAATTTGTGTTCACTTTTGCTTTTTTGAGTGTATCAATATCAGGTAAAAATAATATCATATTGATGAATTGATCTCAAAAATTTTCTATTTTTCATTATTGTTTAATTAATTTTAAGATCATTTGTGTAGAAAGGAAGTATATTAGAAATTTAAAATTTATAAATTAAATTTAAAGAGTTACCAAAGGACAAGATCGAAAGATATTAAGAGACTTGAGACTTCAAGACAAGATACTACGATCAAGTTCATTCTTTAACAGTTAAATTTTATAAGTTATATTTGTGTTATAATTTATAATTTTATATTATTCAAAACTTCAAAAATGATTCACTCGGAAAAAATCTCGAAAATATTAAGAATGAAGTTATGAAATCACCTCAAGAGTCATTTAGAATTGATTACTTTTGGTTTTTTTATTAAATGATTAAAGTCATTGAGTTATGTACTTTTGAAACAAAAATGCCTAAACCTTGAAAAATATTTGAAACATGATAATTTATTGGATCTTGATGGCTTAGATTCATTTTCAGAATTAAATATTTTAAAGGGGTTATAGGATTGGAAAATGATAAACCAATTGACATTCTTAATTATATAAAAAGAATAATTTATTTTCCAAATGCATATATAGCATATAAAATAATATAAACAATTCCAATATTATTTGTTTCGGCTGGAAAGAGTTTTTCAAAACTTAAACTAACAAAATCTTATTTAAGATCAACAATGTCTCAATAAAAATTAAACAAATAAGATTTATTTTCTTTTAAAAAAGATTTTAAATAAAATTAATTATGATAATTTAATAGATAATTTTTCATCACAAAAAAGCTCAAAAATAAATTTAAAATAAAATATCATAATTTTAATTATTTTATTAATTCAATAAAACCTTTTTTTTGTTTAATTTGTTTTAGGCTCTATAGTCTGGAGTCGCCTCTATTTATCTCACATTAATGAGGCTAATGAAATACTCTCTGATGGATAAATCACCTTGCTTAAGTGCATCACAATTAGTTTTCAATTCTGAAATACGAAACAAATCGCCTTGAAAATACTTGGATATCAATTCATCCCAAATATCTTAAGATTTATCCATTTAGAGAACACTGAGTAGAATGGGACGATACGAAATGCACAATCCATGACACAATCGTGTTGTTACATTGCCGCCAAGTTGAGAAAGAGAAATCTGATTTATCTGTCTCATCCAAACTTCCATCCACAAATTTGAGCTTGTTTTTAGCATTCATGACAGTTTCCATAGAGCGAGTCCATGAATGAATAATTATTACCATCAAGGATTGGTGAAACAAGACATGCAGCAAGATTTTCACTCGAGTAAACTTGTACAAATAACTTGGTAAAGAAAAATCTGTCAGTCATAATAGAACTATCAAAAGGAAAGATACAAATAAAAATAGCACCAAAAGAGATGAAAAACAGAAGTAGCCCAAGAAAGAAAAACAAGGAAGAAACGCAATAAAGTAACAAGATCGAAACATATTTCACACAAGGAAAAAATGACAGAAATGACTCATCAGAACTTTTCATAAGAAGAGTTATGATATCATATCAAAATCTCAAACCTAATTTTCATGTGTATAAATGAAGAAAGAATTGAAACCAGAGAATGATACAGAGAAATAAAAAAGGGGAGAAACCCCAAACTATGTCCGAACAATATTAAAACAATTTATACATAAGTTAAAGATAAATTTTTATAAATATTTTTTTCAATTTTATTTAACGTCTTTATCGTGTATATTTAAATAATATATTATATTTCTTTTAATTGAATTTTTTTTCTCAACTTTGTTTATTTTCGAAACCATTAAATTCATTAAAAGTATAATCTGATAACAAAACTTGCATTTGCTAAAAACAATTCATTCCTAAAATAAATAATATTAGAAAAATAACTTAGTTCAAACAAAATTATTCCTCACTTAAAAAAAATAAACGTATTTATAAGTATATAAATTTCACATATTCATTAGGAGTACCAATCTCATTTATTTGTTCATTTTGATTCGTCCTGCATTTCACTTACCATAAACTAATTGAGATAGATTAACAGGTTAATAAATTTCACCCACTATAAATGTGAATTGTGCATATGGATCAGCCTACATAAATTTAAAAAATTGAAAATAATGATTTACTATTTTATACAAATAAATAAGAAAACATACTATAAAAAAGTATTAAATGAAATATGAAATTAAATATAAAATTTTATTTATAATTAATATAGTACACTATAAAATTAAAAACTTAATACAAATTTTAATGAACTATAAATTATTCGAGACAAGCTTTACAAACTCAAATTTGTAACGGATACAAACTCAAATGTCTAGGAGACCTCACACATTGTTGGCAAAAACTTCATGCAACCCATCAATTTTGACTCTCACTTTACCACGGACGTAAAAATACAGAAATATTTTCACCATTAACTTTCGTAAAAAACTTTTCAAAAAATTTTTGAAAAGTAATTTTTAAAATATAAATTTATTTTTAATTTCGAAAAACCTTTTTCAAAATGTAAAATTTATATTTTGAAAACTACGTTTTAAAACTATATTTTGAAAAATTTTTTAAATTTAAAATTTGTATTTTAGAAAATACTATTCAAAAATATATTCTGGAAAGCTTTTTTCGAAAATATTTTTACCTAAAAGGTATATTTGAAATCTTTTAAAAATGATAAGGTGCAGGTGACAGGGTAGAGGAAGTTTCTGCCCATATTTTTATAGGGTGTTAACCCACGTAATCCACCTAGTATTATTATTTCTAATATTTATTCCCGAAAATTATAGAACAATCCATTAGATAAAATAATTAAACCAAAGTCAGAACATTCAAAAAGAACTTATACATACCCAGAAAAAACTGTTAAAAAATAAAACAAAAATTACGAGATCTAAAGCAACTTTGGTAAAATAACATAAAATTATAAGTCATGCACACAAAGACGTATAAAGTATTCATACATGAAAACATGACTGTTACTGAAAAAAAAATAAAGATCATACACGCAAACACAATTTCTATTAGAAAAGATAAGTCATGCATACAAATACAATTTTTTCAATGCATCATAAAAAAATTATCAGTCCTGGAGCTATATACATTGCAACATGACTTCTTCGTTTTAGAGTCATACTTCTACTCAGATTTAGCCATTGGGTAATTTTTTCATACTTGGCTCATTTTTGTTAAAAAAAAAAAAAAAAAAAAAAAAAAAAAAAAAAAAACCATTGAAAATTGCATATTTTAGTAATTTTTTCATTAGTTTCACGTATTTCTTTTCTTTTATTTTATCTTAAACTCCCTCACATTTTTTACAATTTCTATCTTTCATTCCTCATGGAATTGCAACATTGTACTAGTTATATACGTTAAAAATAATCCAAACATTTACAACCAAACAAATGCTACTTAGTTTAAGAACATGTTAGAAATTTGGGTGATAGCAAAGTAGCCAACAAAGGAAACTCCCACTGACCCATTAGAAAGTATGCAGAGTCTTTCTAATAGCATAGATCTAAATTCTAATCTACGAAGCACATAACGAGTTTCTTATGAGGAGACTTCAAATAACGCCAATATCAAAAGTATAATTAACGAAAAATTCAGCACAAGACTATGATCACCATCTACCACAGGAGAATTCCATTTGCCTTTTACCTTGTTCAAGGAAAGTAAGAAACTTTCACATGCTGTGATATACCCTCAAATATGTACAAGTTTGTCAGTCATATGGTAAAATCGCCAGACCGAGTATTAATTTACTTTTCTGGAGATCCATCATTCTCAGACTTGGCATTTGTCTTTCCATTGATGGCTACTCCATCATCAGATGATAGAACAGCAGCAGTAAGTTGCCCCATCTTGTTCTGCAAATCATTAAGAGATTCCTTGGTCACTTTTCCTTTAGGACTTTTCTTTTTATCCACAAGCTTTAATTCTAGTCTGTATAATGCACAACCATCATGGTTGTTGATCTCATACTCGTACAAATGCCACTCCAGATAACTAAGAGGCTGAGGATCCATGTAATAGGACCTCTTTTGTCCCCCATGTTCTTTCATCACCTGCTTTCTTGATTCATGCCAACCGCGTCCGCTATAATCTGGAAGTGATCTTTGCTTTCTGTTTCCACTTTCAAATGCCCTTCTAGGCTTGTCAAAGAATAGCCACTCCCTAACAACTTCACCCTCAAGAAAAGAAAGATCAAAGAACTCTGCACCAGAGAAAAGGTAACAATTCAAACCTAATAGATGAAAAACACTAAAACATGGACAGTAACAATTTCTTCTATAAAACATTGATTAGACAAGCCTACTGATAGAATTTGGAAAGCTCCAATGAACAATTCAACAGTTTAATACATACACATTCAATTTAAAGATTTTACATTATCAGCCAAATTATTCTTAGCATAATTTTATGAGTTATTTTAAAATCGACAAACTTATAATATAATACATCAAGTCTCTGATTGGACAACAATGTCAAAGACTTTTACACTATCAATGTGTGCATTCTTTGTCCTAAATTAACTAGTGAGATAGAACAGAAAGGCATAAACTTTGTGTACTCACCTGGAGCATTCCAGGGGGATTTAGTTGAGGCGGCGCCTTCGCAACTAGGGATGCCCACTTCCTTTCCCTGCGTCTTAGCAAGAACAGCAGCAAACAAAGGACCATCTTTTACACCAATGCCGCCAGGTCTTAAAATTGGAGTCATGCCAGGAAGACCCTCATTATTTGCCAACAGCTCATGACAACTGCTACAGTAGTTCTGGCACCATTCTACCCCTTGAGCAGGTCTGAAACAGTCCCACAGGGCACATTTGGGAGCTAAGAAAGCAGAAGGTGGAGGGCAAATATTTGGAAGAATGTTAGGTATAATATTCTCTCCATGCTGCACAGTATCCTCAGCTCCAAAGAATTGGCTACAATCAAAACCTTCTAAACTAAATTGAGTTGATTCTGAGTGTTTAATTTCTGTGTTGTGCCTGAGGTCCTGATACAAATCCAACTGACCAATCAAATGAGAGTTGTGACCTGGGGTGTGATTCATATCTTGATTTAAACTGAATGGATGAAAATCCATCTGTGCCATATCTGAGTTATTGAAAGCATTGTTGTACAGAGTTGAAGCAGAGCCTTCAAAATTATGACCTAGAGGTTGGTTATCATCAAAATGCTTCTGCAAGATACCAAGTGCCAATTGTTAAAGCACAAAACTATTCTTAAACAAAATAGAATAATTGGTTCACGCATATTGTATTTCTTTATACATGTGCATTAGCTTTTTTTTTTCTCTCTGAGAAAATTACAAAAGAATTTGTTTCAAAAATAGTTCCATTTAGGAAAGACAAACCACTCAATAGTTAACCAATTAAGCTGCTGATTATTCCTAGCTAGATATATTTTATAAGGGCTCACTTTTTGTATTTCTCCCTCAACCAATGAATTTTAACAAATTGGAAGCAACCTGGAAATAAAAATTTAAATGAGGCTGCATGGTCTGACTAAAACTTTCAACAACTGACTAATGACTCGATGTTCCTAGAACTTGGGCTCAAACGACACTATTTGGGAAGGATTATGGTATTGGACTTGTGTTAAATTTCCATACAAACAAAAAAATGGAAAAATATCTTAACCAATGGGTTTTATTACTTCAAAAGTTCTGATTGATTTTTTTGGTTTACTATCTAGCACCAAGAAAAGCACTCACAACTATTTGAAGTCAACACTTTTGCTAAAGGTCATGAATCATGTCCTGTGTTAGCATGATATAACCAAATCCGCCAGTGTTAAAACACAATCCTTCTACTTTTACACCTCTAAGATTCATAGTCAGCAAACACAACCTCCACCTGGCCTTCGCAAAGTTTTTCATATGGTTGGTGTCATTCAGAAAAAACTTGTGTAAATTAACAAAACACATTATTTCCATCGTTAACCATTAGAAATTATATCAAAGCATACAATAAACAAAGATAGTACAGGTAAAGTTTAGTGAATAGGGTAAGGCAACAAACCACAAATACAAAAATGACTCTGGCACTGGTTAAAGAAACTCACCTCCTGAAAAAACTGAAAATTGTTCTCACTAATGTTACTTGTTTGGAGCTCAGTCTTCAATGGCCCAGGTTTTGTTAATGGACTAGTTGCATCGTCTTTCTCCTCAATCACTTGCAACAGTTGGGCCAGTTCACTGGTAAACGAATCAAAGCTTCCATCCTACAGAATATCATTGCCAGAATATATCACAACAAACATAAACTCTTCTTTGAGATGAACAAAGAAAACACACAGACATAATAATCAGCCATGTTTGAAAACCTAAATACATACAGCTAAGGAGGTGGCTGGAGACTCCAGTTCCGCCTTCCACTCGCGGAGCAGCTGATGCATCTGTTCCTCAAAGATCACAATATCACTGCCCCTGCCCTCTTTTCTTGCACACTGAAGATTGCTGAAAATCCCTTGAATTTTATCCACCAGGTGTTTTTCCTTCTCCTTCATGGATTGAAGAGAAGAGGATCCACACTTGCCCCTGGAACTTTCTCTCATCATACCTTCCTAGAACAATTATCACAAAATAACCAATGTGCACTAATCAGCACGATTAAATAACATCATATCAGAAAAATCTTAAAAATGTAACATGCAACCGAGGCTGATCCAGTTCCTAAGCATTGGGCTAACTTAGACAAACTTTTTTCACAAACATGTATACAACAGAATCCGGTTTCATGCATGACACTGATCAAGCCACAATCCACAATAAAACTCTTCGGCAAAATAAGAAAAGAAGAGTTACACAAAAAAAAAAAAAAAAAAAAAAAAAAAAAAAAAAAAAAAAAAAAAAAAAAAAAAAAAAAAAAAAAAAAAAAAAAAAAATCAACATTGACGGTGCACCCAAATGAAAAGCAGCACCCCCAATTGACCAAGTTTGGGGCTTTCTACGTCTACGTTGAACTTAAACCGAAAATAGCTCGATGGGTATTTTACCTTTGGCCTTGAATTGGAGAGAAGGGGGCAAATGGGGCTCAAAACGACGACGTAGAAGAGGGAAGGGTGATTGCAGGTGACGGCTCCACTGGGATCAGCTCACGACGAGAGAGAGAGGGAGTCAGAGAAGCCAATTGTTGAAATAGAAGCCCTCAATTTTCCAGATTTTTATTTTTATTCTTTTATTACTATTATTATTATTATTATTATTATTATTACTATTATTATTATTATTATTATTATTATTATTGATAATAATTATTAATGATGTGGTGATTTTGTGCACCTTAGAAACTTCAATTAGACGCAAGAATTTTTGGTCTGTCTGTGCCTTTTCTACTTATTCTCTTATCATATTTAACTTAGTCTGTGACAACTAAGCAATGAGTCCTTAATTCACCAAAAAAAAATAATTAAGGGAGCCCTTTAGACTGTTTACTTTTTAAGAGAAATTCTCCACTTCAATTTAGTTTTGTTATGAAATAATATTTTTGTCGCTTGAATAAGCTTGTTCAGATTATTTATTTTAATTTTAAATTTTAAGTTTTTCATTTAAAAATAAAAGTAAAAGCCGTTTAAATGTACCATTGTATATCATACATAACGTTTATAAAAAGGGAAAATATTATATTTAATTTTGTTACACAAAATCTAAAACATTATAGTAACCTAATTTGATAGAAAAAATAACATCAATAACGAACTCTAAACAAAAAATATATATTTAATATTTAAGAAGAAAATAATTCCAATACTAAATGTAACTTTTACAATAAAATAAAATATAAAGTCATTCAAAAAAGTAAAAATTATTATAAATTAATAAAAAACTTATATGCATTTTGTAACATCCCATATTTTTTATATAATAGAAACTTTATTACACAAAAATTATATACTAAAATTAAATATAAATATTCATACATTCATCGTTTATTTCAAAATATATTTCTTCATATAAGATTTAATAAAAATATCTTCAAAAAAATACAGATAAAATAAAATAAAGTTTCTCCAACAATTTACCTGGAACTCACTCCACCTGTAAAATTCTTTGATCTCGTGTAATACGTGTCCTGATCGGGCTCATATTTCAAATGATCATATGAACCTCCTTCTACTCTTCACTAACTAATAATTTTCATCTATGTGAATCCAATGTACCAGTAGAGTCAAGATACCTCTGAATCCCCAAACAATGCACATCCTAATAATCTCAACACAGGTATCTCCTTTCCTAAAGATACTATGTCTCGATCATATACCACATTATTCACAAACATTGATACTACAACAATACATAAACATTCATCCAATTCATTAATAAACAAATAATTACAATATTTATGAAAAACAATCAAACTAGCTTTCCTTACTCAAATTCACAAGACAAATAATTACAATATCTATAAAAACATATAAAAACACTAGCTTCCTACAAAACAAGTAAATACAATATTTATTAAAAACATACAACTGCTTCTCCTATCTCTAAAGAGTAGAGATACTCAAAAACCTTTCAAAAATCTAAAATCACGAGCAGCCTAACTCTGTTCAAGAATATGTTGATCTACTCAACGCTGTGAATCTAGAAATGTCCTCTGATTGTCAATCTGATAACCTATGAGATCACAAATATAGAGAGAAGGTGAGGAATTGTTTGAGAGACAAGAATGAAACTATATATGTTTTTAAAGAAAGAAGAAAGAGTTTGTATTTTTTACTAGAATAAAACAAAATATCTTCTTAAAAAGAGAGAGTTAATGATTATTATAAAAATAAAAAGTAAATAACTAACTTTTATTCATTTAACTAAATTAACTTTTCTGTTAAAAAAAGAAAATATTATCTTATTTAACTTTAAAACTAAATTCTAAATTAGTGTTTATTTTATAACTAATTTTTTAGGTATTACATATTCTTTAATTTTAACATCTAAAACGGAAAAAATGGTAATTGCATCACCTTCTTTGTCCAAATATTTGCAAAATAAATAAGAACATGTTGCTTATATGTCGCATTCTGTCATGACAGTTTTATCCTTTCTGATATGGTGTTAGCTTTCTAACCGAAGTGTACCTTTCCCTCGGTATATTTTTTCTGCTGTTTATAAAACTGTATGGATGAGTAGATCAAACATGATTGAGAAATTATATATATATAATTATATATATATATATATATATATATATATATATATATATATATATATATATATATATATATATATATTTTGGCTGTTTTCCATACACTGAACTGTATTTATCTTTGTGGTATATCAGGTGCCATAGATACGGCTGAACATCAATATAAATTATTTCATGAAGTCTCACTCATTTAAGGTTATATTTTATATTTATATGTATTATTTCAAAAGCCAAGGAAACAACTTCTATCTGATTAGTATTTGTTTTATAGAATAGCAGACGATTTTTCGAAATTTCAATATAATTTGAGCTACCAAGAGGTATGAGAGCAGCAGTAAAAAAAACAAAATTTTGGAGGAAACATATGTATAGATTATACAAAGCCTTGAACATTGTAGTTAGCAGGCAGAATTTGTCCAAGGAGAATAAAATTTGAAATTTTCAAAAAGAACTCAGCCATTCATATGTGTTCTGCTATTTTATTATAATTTCTCTAGCGAGGTTAGTTAACTGCACATTTTATCAGTTATGTTTCTTTCCAAACCAAGAGTAATGGTTTGTTCAACAAAATCTGTGTGCAATGCTTAATTGCACCCATCAATTGGATTTTCTATTTTGGGAGACATGAATGGGTCTGAAGTTAAGAGTGCCAAATAGTCCTCGTCCTCTAGAAAGTTGTTCCAGCTCTTGAAGCTTGTGTTGAAGAAGTTCAATTTCTCTAGCTAACTCTTCATTCCTCGTCTTTATTGCCTGCAAAAGTGCAAATTAACAAAAAATTGAGTACATCCTTGAGATTTAGAATATTTTCTGGTCCCCCACTAACTTTTTCCTCCAATTCCAATGGAAGCAAACAAGACTAAATAAATAGGTAGGGAAACGTATAGCCTAGATGAGAGGGGAAAATATCCAAATTTAAACATCCATCCTTCATAGCATTCAGAGAAAATAAATGATTAAAAGAAGACCAACTTTTCTTCAGTGAAATCCCTCAATTTTACACCCACATAACATATAATCTATTACAGAGAAGGCAGAAAGACAACCTGTATTTCCTGTCTACGTGCTTCTTCCTTTCTTGCTTCTGATCTAGAACTTCTTTGCACCTCAAAAATGACGGCAGCTCCGGCAACCTAAATATAAGGACGTTAAATATATGTTGTGCAAAAACTCCTATTTTATGTTATGAGGAAGACAAACTGATAGCAGAAATATTGATAGATGGCACTGATGGATAATTCTCAGCACGCTATTAATCCTGAAAGCAAGTGGAAATTCTACAAATTATGGAAGAACTTCTTACATTATATTATATTTGCAATAGTTCAGTTTAAAATCACAAAAATAAAATGGGATTAGAAGTCAAACAAGTTCACATTGGTTATCAAATCTTAATCTTCGTATGGTCAACATTAATCTTGAATGCTGCCATCCATACAGATATTTCTTGGTTAATACATACCAAGCCTAGTAGTTTTTCAAAATCAGCACAGCATTAATCGTAGAGAACTTTTTTACACCCTCAAATAATATAATTAAAATCTTATTTTCTGGTTTAAATCTTTTCCCTCTATTCTATAAGACAAGCGAAGTCCATTAAGAACCTAGCATACACAAGTTTACAAATGCTTTTTGGCAATGGCAAAACCTACACACACAGGCCCATAGACAGCTTTTCGTAGATTGGCTCTATTTGGCTTAGGCGCTTTGTGGGAGTAAATTGAAAAGTCCATAAGCACTTTCTTAAAACATCCTAGAATTAACAAGAACTTAATTTAATACCAGAGGTAACAAAAAGCCAGCTAATATGAACGGAATTCTGGGCAATGAATTGCATGATCGTCTATTATTGAGGAACTCAAACCTTCCCAAAAGAAATATTTATCCGGGAGTCTGTGTACAAATCGGATGTATTAATTCAATTCCAATACGTTGTGCATATATTTAAGGAACGCTAGCTTTCCCTGCCATATATGGCTATCATTCAATAATGATATTCCTTTCGAAGGAACTAAAAAATATGGGACAATTGATTATCTAATTTCTACTTGGATCAAAACTAACCAAACTGGACATTCCTCTCTCAACATGAAAACAAACATGGGGAAAAATGCACACAAACTACTTGAATTTCTGTTTCTATGAAGTTTTATTTATGTCCTGCAAAGTTTGAAAATAGGTGAACCAACTCTTCTATAACACAAGATATCCCTTCTGTCCTTTTAAAGGAAAAATTTTCAAACAATTACATAAAGGGTCAGTCAGTTTAATGAACAGAAGTTTCATTTGTAGAGATTCAAATGGTTGGCAAAGTTCTTCAATATTGGTCCAGAGTACTCTTACTAAAAAATATATAAGAATTCATAGTATTTCACTAGACATATGAAAACATTTTGCCACCTAACTAGTTGGAAGACAACAAATCATTAACCAACTACTCTATAAGCTTAAACTTAAGTTTTTGGGAGGGTGAAGGCACTTAAATGGCTTTCTATCTAACATAACCTCACGTAATGATCACTTAGAAGAACATGACAAGAAGGACTGAGCTCTAAACAACCTGATCATAAAGAGTCTAAAACCATGCCATAAACTAAGCATCCCAAAGCTTAAGTTATTACAAGAAGGCAATTGAACAATTCTTCTTTTATTTCTAACAATACAAACATTTAATAAAAAACACAACAAAGAGTCATTAGAATAGAACGGCCACATCTAAGAGACAGATGGTGCTGAGAAAGTGAATAGAGTCAATCACGACCGCGACAGCTCTTCAAGTTGCTAAAATGGGTGTCATTTACTCAAGTTCAGGGCAAAATATTTATTCTGCTGAGACACAGATGACGTTGTCATCTAAAAGAAAGACAGGCGCACACTGCTAAAATAATTGGGAGATGTCATGATGATTTTAATAGAACCCAAAAAGAATTTAACTCACTATCAGTATCATAGGCACAGGCACAACACTTTAACAAGACACAACTAGCTAATGGGGTAAGGATTGCCCCTTACTCATATATACTATACCGATACCAAGGAATTGGGAACAAGTAACTAATATGTTGGACTTAAGGTCAAATTGTTTTAACACAGCCCAATTTCTATTCTTGGTAAAAACAATCCTTGACCTGACTTTAGTACCTCTCAACCGTGTGGGAGTAGTCTAAGACAAAGTCTTAAAACAATGGGGGAACATGTCCATGGAACAAAAGTGTATACATACATACTATACCGAAGACTACAAGCGTGAAATTTGTAAATTGGACATACGAAAATGGTTCAATAATAACCCAATAAAAAATAAACCGATATGCCGAACAACAACCACAAATATAAGCTTCGGAACCATATTATAATTTGGACTTGAACCTAACTCAATTAAAAAACTAATTCATGATCTAAGAGCATGTTTCCATAAATTTCACATAAATACTTATAGAAGAATAAAACAAGAAAGAAAAACAAAATTAGTTCTCCATAAAATAAAATTAACTTGTATATAAATTACTTTATAAAAATATCTCCTATTTTTTAACTTATAAATTAGATTTACTTTATGTATAAATTTTCTTTTCTCTTCCTAAATTAGCTTTAAAACTAATCAAAGTTGGGTTCCTTTTATTCAGTAAAACACACGAACAGGTTGAAGGCAATTCATGACAAACATAATGCACATGATGATAACGATATGAAGCACAACATGAAGCAGGAAAACGTCATGTTATCATTACCGAGAACACAAAGAGTTCTCCAAGCAAATCTGCAGCTGCTTGCACAGCCTTTTCCTCGTTCAAAGGACGGATTGCAGCATCAGTGGCATGACCGTAAATTCTTCTCTGCACTCTCGTCGTCAATCTGTGATTGGCCTGAGCCAAGGAAGAACCAGAGTCACACACAGCACATAATTACACACGTGTGAGTGTGAAAACCCAAATAAGACACGTGCGAGCTGGAGAAAGGAAAGAGGGACCTGGGCAATGGCGATGATGAAGCTGCGGAACTTGGGGTGGTAACCGGCCTCCTTCTTGAGCCTACTGGCGATTGGTTTACACGCGGTTCTGAGAGCGAGTGTTGCTAGCTTCACCACCGGAAGCACCACCATCTCTCGAGAATAGAAATTGAACTACGAAACTGATAACAGTGAAGCGAATTTGGTACCTCTGTCGGGTGCGTGTGTTCCACGACCGTATTTCATCACCGTATCTTTCTTGCTTGACAAGAACATGGTCTCCTAGGACAAGGTACCGCAGAAGTGGAAGGAAAAAATTAGAACTACTTAATCATATTCCAGAATCTTCGCGAAGGTTTGCGAGGTAATTGAACTCAATTATTTCAGAATGATAATTAAGACTTCCTTGGATTTATTTTATAATAAAAATTACAAAAAAAAATATTAGAGGTGTAGAAGGTAATATCCGATCCAGTGCGGCCTGTTTCGAAGACAAAATTACTTTTTGCACTTGTATATTTTCCTCCTACAACCCTGACTTTTTAAATACCCATTTTACCCTCTGTAATTTATATCTCTTGGCATTTTTGTAGTTCTTTTACTTGTAATTGCGAGGGCACTGGGCAGGTTCTAACAGAGGGCATTGCACATTGTGTACGTTTGCAAGGTCGATTCGCATGGCACTCGCAAAGAGAAAAATAAACTTCTGGATTCCAGTATCTAATTTTTGAAATTCAGAATTTGAATAGGAAATTTATTTGCATAATGCATAATTTGATGACGAAAAAAATTAATTCTTATCCAATTGAAAATGCAAAAATTAATTCTAAATTATGAAAATTATTATGTATTTTTAGAATACACGTTCTAAATTTTAAGGTTTAGGGTTTTGATATATTTTACCTTCTTACGTGCTTCACATATAAGTTGGATTTTTTGAGAAATATCAAAAGATATCTTCCGACTAAACTCTTTGATTTGCACGAAGGGAAACCACAAATAGAAATATTTCAATAAAAGGGTCATGGGTCAATCGTACAAGAATATTTGACATTATCTTAGAGATATACAATTTATCTAAAAGATGAAAATGCACGGATAAAGGCTTCTATTTTGGTGTAATGAAGATAGAGTAATTCATTCTAGCTTTTATGATCACACCCAATGGGAGCAATGTGCTCTCTTAAAAAAGAAGAAGATTCGGTGCTTCTCTATTTTAAAAGTCTTGGAGCATGTTAAAGTGAATGTTAAAAAGAAAGTCTTTTAAAGTTGTTTAGTGAACCAACTAGACAATGTGTCTTTGCAAATAATGATTTTTGCAAACTCTAATGGAGTATGGTTTACGCAAGAAGGAATACAACTTGATGAAATCAGAGAAGAAATTGAAATTAGAGAAATAAGTATTATTGTTGGTGTCAAATAAGAACAACTTCACATACAAGGGGATATTAGTAAAGAGTCATGATATGTTGACACCAAACATGTCATTACATTCAAATGACAACCACACGTGCCACTAAGGTGAAAAAAGATGACGTTTTTTTAATTTAGAAGTCTAGCGTGAAAATGATTGAAAATTTGTAATTAAAATGGATTAGGATTTCTGGTTTCATTCACATTTGGTCTTCAGTGTGTGCATCTCCCTCTCTCGTCTCCTCTCTTACCATCTTCCTCTCTCATTGTCTCCGTCTCTCGCTGTGACGAATCATTTTCTCCTAGCATGTGTTGTCTCCATCTCTCTCTGCAATGCGGTCTCCCTCTGCAATACGTTTCTCCCATTCCACGCTACATACTAGTGAATCGATTAAACTCATAACAAATCATTAAGTGACAGTAACAATAAAGTAGTTGGTAGAAGATGAAAATAAAATGAAATCGTTGAGAAGAGAAGGGCGAAGACCTTAGCAATCGGGAAAGAGCTTGATGAACCAGGCGTGGAGGCGAACACCGTTGGAGGAGTGGAGCCAAATGTCCTCAGAGGTGAGTCTGAAGCGAGAGAGATTGATGACGTAGGACTTGGTGAGACCAGGAAGCACTAGAGCATAGACGAGTTATTGTCATCGTAAAAAAAAAAAAGGAATTTGTCGAGATTAAATATCTAAGTAAGTTTGAAGTTATTTTATTTAATACTCCCAACCAATTATACTTGATGATTGAAATGATAAAGTGTTTTGTAAGTAAGTTTTTATTCCTTGATCTAGGTTATTAAAATTGGTGAAAGTGGTTATAAGAGTGTTAAGAACATTCATTAAAATGATTTTTGTGTCAATTAAAGTATTGGGTTTGTAAATTAGAGTCTTTTAGTCAATTAAATTCTTAAATTAATCAACTAAAATCACTTTAGTATTTTAATGAATGAAGTTTTCTATGTTTTAACTAATTAAAATAAAATTTTAATAATTTATATTAAAAAAAACAAAAATTATCGACGAGACAAATTCATCGGAAATACTCAAAATTCGTCAGTAATTGATTGTATATAAATTTACCGATTGATTTCTGAGTCCGTCAATAATTATCGATAGATTTATGATAAATGCGTCAGTAAATCTATCGATAATTTAGCTAGAATGATATCCGTCGATAAAATCGTCGATAATGATATTTTACCGACAGATAAAGTTCAATTGATAAAATTCTATCGGTAAGTAGTGTTAATATCACTAAATGTCACTTTTAAGTGATATAGTCTACTTAAAAACTCATTTTAGGTTTAGGTAACTAAAGTTGTGCAACTTCATTTGACTTTCTTTCAACTTATTGAAAAACACTTAAACTAAGAATTTTGTATTTTAAAAACACTTTTCTATCAAGGATTAGCTAGTCAAGATTACAGATTGATCATCTCACATTAAATATCATCATTCTTTATTGTCTTCTTTGTTTGAGCTACAAAAAGAATCAAATGATCTTACTATAAATATTTTTCATTTAAGTTGTATTGTTAATGACTATGATGGTCAAGAGGGCTTGTTTAAGGTTTCATTAGTGTTATAGACCTAGTAGGGTTCAAGATCTTACGTTGTGTTGTATATTTTAATTTTTAAAGGTTCTTGTGAAACTTGAAAATTAAGTGGGTTGACTTAATTAGGATAATTAGGTATGTAACTCCCTCGTGAGGATAAACTAATATAATTTCATGTATTTTTTCTTATCCTAATCTCGTATTTCTCTTAACTACATTGATTTGATATTGTATGTTTGAAATTTAAATAATATTTAATATAACATTGTCAAAGGTTTAATGTGAGTTTTTCATCATGAATTGATAGATTCAAAAATATTATTTATTCATTTGTAAAAAGATTTTAGGATTTATGGAAAGTTTGATTCACCATGTCTTGAACTCAAGCGATGTTTTTAATATATAAAATATCAAATCAATCTCATAGAAATCGTTGTATAGGTGAAAAAAATATTGTCCATCCTTTATAGAGATTGTACACATGTCTTTTTTAAAAGATATTACATGACTGTTGTCACATAATTAACTTATCTTCAATATGTTACATCTTAATATTTACAATGGGCGAAAGGAAATAAATATCAATTCTTACATATTATTGAGATCTTACCCTTTATCATTCCTCCAAAGAAAAAAGTTCTTAAGTTATTTGGCTTTATGTCTAAAAACATATATTTTTCTTCTATTATGTCTCAAAAGTATCCATTCTTAAGGTATTAACTCAAACCTTTGACATTTCCTAGTAAGGAGATTTAGAACAAGAATAATATGTGATTTTGATATCTAAATCTTTTTTTAATTATTTATTATTAGTTCTTTTAGCTACATGCTTTCTTTTTATTTGTGCAACTATAACTAAGATGTTTATATTTTCTAAAATAGTGACATGAATAATAAAAGAATTATTGGTATCTAAATTAAATAGTGGCATGAATAATAAAAAAATTATTGGTATCTAAATCAAATCCAATTTTTTCTTCTGGATGTTGAGTGATGTTAAACAACATGCTTTGAGCTCTTTGAGTATATCCTAAAATTAATTTTCAAATAAATGACGTTCTTTAATTTTTCAACTAAGGTTAATCATATGTTTTGGACTAGTCCAAAGAATGAATTTTTTTCTTCAAAACATGCATTTGTTTCTCTATGTTTTTAATTTCCAAAGAATTTTCTTTAAACTTTTGTTTATCTTTCATGTTGTGCTAAAATTATACTATAATTTTGAATAATATTCATATAAGTAATTTATTGTTCATCATCCTCAAATGATGAACCGAAAGCAATTACAAGAAAAAAAATTAAAAGAAATTATCATAGCTTTATTTGTTAAAAACTATGTGAGCCTAAATCTTAAATGAAATAAAAATAAGAAAGTTGATCAATATATAATAAAAATGAAGATCTATAAATTTATTGGTTTAAAGTTTTGGATTAAGTGTGATATTAATCCTTTATATAAGTTTTAATAAAATAAATGTGTTTTAATAATTTAAAACTGAGACAAATATGACTAATATATACGTACATCTTCACACCAAAATTCATTGAATATTAGTTACTTATAAAATTAATTATGTAATGTGAGAATTCTTATCAAAATCAAAACAGATTTAAATAATACTCACAAAGATATATTTATTTGTATAATGTATTTTTTTCTTAGATTAAACAACAATAAATACATAAAAAGTTAAAATAAATTTTAAAATATTGTTTTAAATAAATTATTAAAAAATAAAACATATTATTTTCAAACAATATATATATTTAGATTCCCAAATAAATGCTAAGTTATAATATGTCATGCAATAATATGTATTTTCAAATAAAAAGATATCAAGCAATATTATATATTCACTTTTCCAAGTTTAATCGTAATTTTTCAAGTTCTTCTCTCTTTTACTTTTGAAAAACACTTCCATGTTACCTTATTCATTATTTTTATTTTAGACCCATCACACATTACACGGTCTCGGATATTTAATAGGTTTGAAAAGCAAGATATTTATATTCATAATTTATTATTTAATTTGAAGTTAAATTTCGACAATATAAATTTCATAAGTTAAACTTAATATATTTTAAAATAAGTTCGAAATCAAACTTTAAGTGTCCTAACCTTTATTTTTCGCTAAAAAGTTAATTTCGAATAATTACGTAGTGGTAATGTTTTTATGGTCAATAGGTAATATAACATGATAGATATTTATATTAACATTATTATTATTATTTTTATATTAAAAACCTCAAATAAAACCCTGAAGTAAAACCTACTCCTAAGCTTTCGCGGAACGACAGTGTTTCAACGGAGGCCACCGTCGATCTCTCAAAAAGAAAGCCTTCCTCTCGATCTTCACAGCGGCGCCTCCAGGTCTCTCACTCAGCAACAAAACGACATCCGTTGCACCGTGAAACGACACAGCCGAAGCTGAACCCTAAAACTTTGGGGCCACGATGCAGCACGACGAGGTCATATGGCAAGTTATCAGGCACAACCATTGCAGTTATATGGCAAAGTAAACAGTTCCCTAACTTTTTTGCTTCGATTTTCATTTTTTTTAGTGTTTCTTCTGATATATGATTTTGTTTTATTGATGTTGCTGTTACGAGCTCAAACTAATTGTTCACTTTTTTTCTTTTTCTTGTAGAATTACGACGGGGAATTTTTGTAGAAACCCTTACAACGTTACTGGGGTCTGTAACAGAAGTTCGTGCCCTTTGGCTAATAGTCGCTATGCCACTATTCGAGATGACAATGGTACTTTTATCCACAAAAAGTTTATTTATTTTTTTTTCTTTTGCCTCTTTGGGCTAGGTTTTGTTTTCGCTAGAAATTGATGGTATGTGCTATGTAGTAGTGCTGGTTATGTCGCTTAAGTTACCATTTTCTTGGAATTATAATTTGTTAAAGCCCTGTTTGGATAAATTTCTCGAATTTACAGGAGAAGGTAAAATTAACTTATGTTCTAAGGTTTATGGAGAAGTTAGATAAGAGAGTTTTTATGAAAGTTGTAGTGTGTTGAATGTTGATTTTTTTTTTGATTTTCTTCTCTGCTAAGTACTTGTTGAGAAGTTTATCCAAACATTTCTATATTTTAATAAGCTTCACCGTGAAGCTTATTGAAATTTGTTAAAAAGATTTTGTGCCAGCCACTTTCATAATTTTAACCAGATAGCTTAAATTTTCTGCATAATTACTAAAGATAAATTTAAATAAGCTCATATATGCTCTTCCGAACACCCCCTAATGACAAGTGCAATAAATGGGGGAATTCATGAGAAGACAAAATATGCAAAGAATAATAATTTTGCTTTGGGTGTGGCAGGAGTGTTTTATCTTTACATGAAAACTATAGAACGAGCTCACATGCCGAAAGATTTGTGGGAAAGAGTAAAGCTGCCGAGGAATTATGAGAAGGCACTTGAAGTCATAGACAAACATCTGGTACTGTTGATATATGTAGTCTTTGGCATATTTAAGCATTCGACATTTTACTAGTTAGTGATTGTCAAGAGTGAATGTGTGTTTGAACTTTCTGAATTGGCAGATGTATTGGCCTAAGCTTCTTATACACAAGATAAAGCAACGATTAACTAAAATGACCCAAATGCGGATACGAATGAGGAAACTTGCTTTGAAGACAAGGTTTGAAATCATATTCTCATATTCAGATATTCAGTTTGTTTTATCATTTTTACCAGTACCTAATTTTTATGTAAGTAGCTTGTGCTCCAGATGCTCTAGTTTTTGTATCACTTGAATAATCAGTCTGATAAATGCATTTTCGCATGTGTGAAGGAAAATTATTTTTCTGTGAATGAATAAGATTGTCATAGAAGAATTTTACCACATGGAGTAAACCCTCAATACCCTTCTGTATTAGATGTGATTTTCAATGAATGGGTTGCTGATTGTATAGGTTTTGGGCTAAATTTGGTTTGTTTCTTGAAATAAAGGAAACCAGACTGGCAAAGTAAATGTTTGACTATTACTATCATCACGCCTAATTCTGGTGCAGAAAATCCATTTTAGGGAAAATAACACATTATATTGTTTCAGTTTAGGGAAAACATTGGATCTTCCACTTGTAGATATAATTTTTCAACCTTCTCACTTTTAATTTTTACCCAATATTTTAAAATGTTTTATATGTTTTTGGTAGTTTGACATCTAACTGCATTCCAAACTTCTTCGAAATGAATTCCGTGGAAAAGTAATTCTATAGATGGATAAGTTTATGAAAGAGGGTGGGCTTGTCTGCTTAATGAGAGGCAAATCACACTAGAAAAAAACTGCCACCCTTCTTTCTGGCTACTTACTGTACTGTATTTAGGATTTGTTTTTCATATCGAACCATTTTGAGTATTTAGTAATAAATTGTTCTATATTTGTGTCTCATCCTTTGAATGCCAATTTTTCAACATCAGAATTAGTTATTTAGTTTTAATCCCATTTTATTTGAGGATAAATTCCTGTTCCCAGAATTTAAATTGGAGTTCATTTGAATGCTGTGGCTTCATAGGTATTCTTCCTGTCTGTTATTTATACACATGTATGTATGTATGCATTATTTTGAATATGATTTTATGTTTAAGGTGAAATCATACAATGGAAAATAGATGTCTCAACCAACTGGCACCTTATATTCATATGAGAAATTTTCTTATCTTTTATCTATAATTCTATATTTTAAGCTGATGTCTCAATTAAATGTTCATAGCAGTTTATCATATTATTTGTTGTGGCTGCTGTTTTACAGGGAGAAAATAATGACAACTCCAAGGAAAGAGAAAAAGAGAGAGGCTCGAAGAGAAGAGAAGGCTGAAAAAGCAGCTTTGTTAGAAAAGGTTATAGTTAATCCTAATGTTATCCATACAAATTGAATTGTATGTTGTTTTCACTTTTCACTTTACTCATTGGTGCTTTTCAATATTATGTAGTCTATTGAAAAGGAGCTATTAGAACGCCTTCAAAAAGGAGTTTATCAACAAAGTGATATATATAATTATCCACTTGAAGAGTACAATAAAGTTCTTGATATGGAGAATCTTCAACCTGCTGAAGAAGAGGATGAAGAGGTATGTATCTACTAACCCATTTTTTTGTCTGTTACATGTTTCAGTTAAAAAATATTTGGAATTTAACCTTTTTTAACGTGTTTAATCTATTCAATTTGTTTATTTTTTGTTTTTGGAATGGACAGGAACCAGAGGTAGAATATGTAGAAGGATATGATGAACTAGAAGAGGAAGAAGATATGGAGGATTTTGGTGGTTTTGCAACTCATAAGTTACAGGGTAAGTGTGATGATGAAGAAAATGGTCAAATTTAGTTTAGAAGCTTTAGAACATGCATTGACTATTTTTCACATGTTAAAATATATATGGATGGCATTTTTTATTTGTGAAATAGTGAATTATGTTCCCATTTTTGTTTTAAATATTTGGTTACTCTACAAGGAATTTGCCTTTGCCTGATTGAAACCCAAATTTAAGGATTCTGACATGCATGGTATGATAGGATAGTATAATCTTTTAGTTTAATTTCAACTCGAAGTACTGAAAATTCAGATTAGAAATTTGTTGGCTGCATAATTTTTTTAATAGTTTTTGATGTCTTCATTTTGTTTTGGTTTGATGCAGTAATAAGATCTTCCAATTCTTTTTCATTTCTAATCATAAACTTAATTACGATGATAAAAGGAATTTTTTTTTAAAACAATGGTTACTGATCTACAATCACGTCTTTACAAATGTAAGCCCCACCCTAATAGAAGAAAAAAGAATTAGCAGTCACATACAATGGTGGTTTCTGCTTGGCTGGAACTTGAAATGCTCAGTTGTGTGTGATGTTTGTGATACGTCTTGATCATTTCACTATTTGTTGGATGAGAGCCTTTCATATTGAGAAGGAATCTGTGTTCATGAGTTTGGAAAAAGTCCAAAGTTACACATTAGAAAAGCAAAAGCATGATAGTGTACTTATGCAGCTGGAAGCACTGATGATGAAGAGGAAGATGATGAAGAAGATGATGAAGCAGTTGATCAGAGTAGAGCAAAAAGGAAAATGATTTTAGCTTCAAAGAAAATTGAGAAGAAGGGCCTCGATTCTAAATCAAAGAAGACAAGGGTCGTTGTTGAGGTAATTATACAATGTTTCCTTCTATGAAAAAAATATCAGCGCTTTAAATGCTATTTGATATAGTAATTCTCTGAATTGCTGTCTGTGAACATCTTACCCTAGAGGAACCTTTGCATACAGTAGTTTCAATTTTGTTTTCAAACAAATGATGCCACCGACTGCAATTTCGTTACTCAGAACTTTCAAGATAGACTGTTAGAAAGTGGAAAACTTTTTGTTCTTCCAATGTCAATGCCTCTATATTTTTGGAAGTTAGTTATTAACAAAGCTAATCCCATTTTTTCTTCAATAATGTTATACGTGCATGTCTTACAGACAATGTCAATCAAGTCCTTGTCGATATTTTCCCTTCTTGCATGATTACCTAATTTTTGCTGTGTTTGGTATGCCAAAGCCATTCTAAAAGTTATGACTACGATTATGGCGCATGTCGTGATTTTATGATTAGAATGCATCTGTGCTTAAAAAGTATGGCACCAATTAGCTCCATTCCATCTTTAAGTTTAGAAGTAACGTATGGAAAGCAAGAAACTGCTAAACGGTGTTGAATTCCGTGCATTCCATATTAGAGAGAATTTCTTCACTATTGACGTTGATAGTGTTTTATTAGATGGTAGACTTTAAGCCTTACTTAACAATATCATAAAACTAGTTTGAAAATTGAGGTTTGCATCATATTATATTATAATTTGAGTATATCTTTAGTAAACATGAGATCTCTAATATATCTTCTCATCTTGAAGATTGGATGATATCTCGAGTATGAAATAAATACTTATAAGTGATCCTATAGTGGGTGAAAGTATAGGTCCAACAAATTTTAGTGGGATAGACTCTACTTCTATCTTAGAAATGAATTCTAAGCTAACTGAACATTACATAATCAACTTGTAAAGTGACATTTAGACTTACTTGTATATTATAATTTGATCATATTGCGAGTTCAGAGATGAATGAAATACTTCAATTAGTTTTTGGTTTAAAATCTGATATTACAACCTTGATTTTCTTTGTTCTCAGGTTGAGCAGGAGGATGCTGATGAAAGACAGAGGGTGGTACAGTAGTTGCATTTGCCGTTTTTACGGATAGAAGAAAACTGCTATAGCAAAAACGGAATTTTGATTGTTGAGTGTTCTAATTATTTTCCCTATCCATATAAAAATTATATACGCTTTCCATTACTCTTTTCAATTTATTTAATGTTTGTTCTGAAGGAGTTCTGGCAAATGCCATAAATTGTAGTCTAGTGTGGTTTTGTAGAGACGGAGCATCTCATTTTTGCACTTAATCGAGCATTTAATCGTGACTGGGATAATTTTCTTGTGTCACGCTGCTCATTGTATCATCTTTTTCCCCTTAAACTGATTTTCACTTGCAGTTGCTTTGCTGACACCTTACATTACAAAAGAGGCTGTGGGGCTGGGGGTTCGAGAAAATGTTTTCATCAGATAAGGGAAACTGGTTAAGAAAAACTCTGGGACAAATTATTAGCCTCTGTATCATTAGGACTGTTAAAATGTTATAGGGTGACGTGTTATGTGATGTGTGCTGGAATGCACCATTAAATGTTTTAAAGAAGTTCACGATGCTTTGGTGGATCAAGAAAGAAGGGTTACACAAGTTAATCTTGCTTCGACTTCTAAGTTTCGGATGTCCGCGAATAAATTCTAGGAGGGGGTAGGAGGGCAAATTCTTCTTTCACCTCCATGCTTTATATAGGCATTTCCATAGAGAAGTAAAAATAACATTTTACTCTCTTTATGTCCTTAACCGTACTTCTCTTCATTTTCTTATAATCTGGAAAGTTCTGAATTGCATAAATATGGAATACAATTTTTTATTTTTTGTATTTCGGGATCTAGAATACATTTATATTCTGGAATATTCTGGATTGCATAAATATGGAATAATTTTTTTTGTATTTCAGGATATAGAATACAAAAGATTGAATATAATTTTTTATTTTTTTTTATTTCAGATAGTGTAATAAGAATATAATTTTTTTTATTTTAAATTGTATAATTTAAAATATTTTAGGTTAAAAATTTAAATTTTGTACAATCTAAAATATAAGAAATTATATTTTAGTTATACAATCTAATTTATATTTAAGATATAAAAAATTATATTTTAGATTATATAATTTAATTTATATTTTTTATTTATATTTTATATCGTACGATCTAAAATACAATTTTTTAGATAAGTATTTTTATATTTTTGAAAAAGTATGGAAGTATAGGAAGAAAAACATGCATGTGCAGGAAGAATTTACCATTAGAGTGATATTTCCAAGAATGAACTGTTAGAAACAATGCCATGTTTTGATTTTAAGTCAGCTTATAATATGATTTTTAGTGTATTTGGAGTTTGATGTTTTTAACGGTTTAGTCAAAATCATTATTTAAAACGGTGAAGCACATGATTTAATAATTTTGCCCATCCAATCAAATTTAAAGTTCATGCAAGATACATAGGGGAATTGAAAAGTTGGGTTGTGTAGCACTTTGGGGTTTTCAGGTTTAATCTTACGAAAGGGCTTTCCATTCCAAAGTCTATAAATTTCAATTGCACCCTCATAGATTTCAACCGCGTCGCATTATGTTGTGTAAAAGACCAAACAACATTTTTTCTATATTCATATTTAACTTACCTTCTCATTTCTGTTTTTCATTTCTTCTTCTTCTATCTTTCGATGCATCTGTTTCAACTTTTCTTCATTTGTGAGTGGGAGAGATTGATGAAATTACATTAGTCATTGTCATCATTGCATTGCCATAAGTATTTATGGTGTTCTTTTTTATCATTGATTATGTGTTTAATCTAGTTTATATATTTGGAAACACATTGTTACATATTTGGAAACATATTCTCGAATGTATTTTTGGATTAAAAAACACTTTCTGAATTGTAAAATTTGAAACATATACATTAATTTAAAAAATTGTTGACTGTTTGTTATTATTAAAATAATATTATTTTGACATAGTTGAATTTTAATTCCTATTTAGCATTAGGGTAGTTTTATCTATTCAACATACGTGACAAGGATATTTTTGTCAACCGCAATAATGTGTAAGGGTAATTTCGTCTTCTTCCTTGATTTGGAAATAGGTTTTGTGGAGGAAATAGGAAACGATGTCGCGAATGTTTGAAATCAAACCTCAGTCAAAAATAAAGTAGCTGTGAGAAGTAAGAGCTTATGCGTTCGTTAGGAGAATCGAGAGCTACGGTTGCGTCTATGTGACGACGAGAGGTTGAGGTTGTGCTTGTGCGACGATGTTTCGGTATGGTTGCGGTGAACGAAAATTGTTTGGTGTTCGATATTTGTAGCGGTGGTATTATAAGATGAATTGTTTGGTGTTCGACATTTGTAAGTAGTTTGTTGATTGTGTTTTTGTGCGTTGAGGTTGGCATTGTTGAAAACTAAAAAGGTTTGCCGTTGTGGAAAGTTTTGATTTTCAGGGTTTAGATTGACATTGTTGAAAGCGAAAACGTTTTATTGGTGAACTAAACTTAATATTGTTGCATGAATAGTCATTTTTGAGTAGTGGGTTGTGGATTGATAAGGTTTGGAAGTTTGAAAACACACTTTTATGGGGAAAAAACTAAAAAGTTGCATGAGGTGTATTTGAGTAGTAGACTGTGGATTGATAGGGTTTGGAAACACATCAACAGATGAACACATGAACACATGAACACATCTGACTTGTGTCCCCAAAACTTGAACTAAGGTGTCTCCTTACTACAGAAGGGGTAACCTCTGGTGTTTTGAAAGGTGAGAATCACTTATTATTTTACAAAACAGTTGTGGTTACCCCTCCTGTAATGAGGGGTAAATTTTAGCGAATCCTTTATTGGAAGGATGTCAAAATAGGGGATAACCAAGTTAACTCAACTTTGATCTCAAGTTCGGTAAGTGTTTAAAGTGTAATATTTTTTGTTTAATCATGTTCACATTATTTATTAGTGTTTATTTTACCATGACCAGGTGGTTGTTGAATTATTAGTGTTAAATGAAGAACTTCGATTTGACATTGTGAAAGAAGCTGTAAAAGATGGTATTGGTCAAACAAAGCAACATAAAAAACACCAGGATGATGTACATAAAGATCGTCTAGAAATTAAACAACTGGATGATATTATCCAAGATCAAGAGGAACTAATTATCAAGCTTTAGAACTCCTTGGGTTGAATTTCCTAAGAAAAGAAGAAGGTCTTCAAGGGTTGTTGCAAGAAATGTAAAAATTCGTAAAATTTGATTATTGTTAATGTAATGGAACAAGTTGGATGAATTTAATCGAACAATCTGTATTCCGTATTTTTAGGTCGTCATCTTTTTCTTTTCTTTTGTTAAGGTACGCTTCTTCTACCATGTTTTTTTGTTTTCAATTATTCTTATGGTGGTAGCACCTTTGTTGAGAGGGAGATTTCCAACATTAAAGAAGACTCTTCTTTTGAAAATTATAATTGACTCTTTAGTATTATGTGGAGGTTTTGTCTCCTCCACCTTCCAACAACGTAGTTTCTATGAAGGTTCATCTAGTGACAATGATTAATCGTCCCACTATCCTTCTAAATTCTAAACCTTAAATTCTAAACATGTTTTCTCATCTTATATCTAGCATACCATTGGGTGTTTAATGAATGAGTATATCTCTAGGATCTATTAAAGAGTTCTTAAAATTTTTCAACCTCTGTCATTGGCAATATGTTGAGCTTCTTATTATTGAGGAAGGCTTGCCCACATATAAAATGTAAAAAGTACTTGCAGTCAATGATGAAAGATTTCACCTAAGTATATGAGTAATTTTTTAAGAATATAATCTTTTGCTTTTTTTTTTTTTAATTTTGAGTGTAGGATGTTGATGAACATGAATATCACTATGATTTGACTTTATCCTTGAACGTGACAATTATTACAAATCATGTCTATAATCAATAAATTTATGTATTTATACCAACTAAAATGTGATTCTTGAATTGACTGGATATGCCTAAATGAAACTCAATAGGAGCATCTTATTTCTATTTATAATTCTTCTCTTAAGAACTTCCAGTGTAAATTTTTTGGAGTTAAATGCTCAACCAAGGATGTAAATAAGAACATGTTCTTTGATGTTTACTTGATATTAAAAATTATATTATACAACATGGTGTACGTCTGATGACTAGACTAGGTAGTCTCCTTAGTTGAATCGCATAAGTGTAAAGTGCGATAAAAAGACATATCACCAATTGAATTTTTTCATTATTAAAATTTATAACAAACATGTTTAAATATATAAATTATAATTTTAAATTTGAAATGAATAATTCAAATTATGATAGAAATTTTTTGTAATTATTTAAATTTTTTAAAATATCATTTTTTAAAAAATATATTTTTTAATTGATAAATAAAAAATGTGATATATTGAAATAAATTGTGAAAAACAAGAAGACACAAGAATGGAGAGTTGAATTATGTTTTATTTTTTTTAGTATTTTGTTAGATATTGTATGGATATGAGTATTTATACTATGTTTATATATTTTGAGTGATCAATCAAAGATGATTTCATCTGACTATTGTTACTGTTGCATTGACTGGTTACCACTATGCTAAAAGCTATAACCAATAATCAATACACAACTCTTTTTATTTAAAAGCGTAGCAGCCCAAACATCATTATTCATTGTGACTTGGTCCACCCCACCTTTGGCATGGGACACAACAACAATTATAGACATAACTTTAAGACTTGAATAACTTATGTATTGCGTAGTCACTCAACAAATCTTCTCCTTCATTAATTTTGATATAAATAACATGCAAAGTAGCGAGATAAGGATAACAAATTTTTATACAATATTTTTATACTCACAACAAACTATGTACAATTCTCAATCAACTGATCGAGTTCGACTAAGAAGACTAAGGTCATGAAGTACACTCCAGTATTTTTAAACTAGCCACTCTTGACTCAATTGATTATTCTTTAGGTTTATAGCCACTCCTGGATAACTCCTTGAGTGTTCTTAACACGAGCCACTCCAGGATGGCTTAGCTGAGTACTTTTTGGACTTGTAGCCACTCTTGACTAGCCACTTGACTATTCTTAACACAAGTCACTATTGGCTTAACCAAGTATTCTTAAACTCAAGCCACTCCTAACATAACTGAGTATTTTTTTTTGTCAAACAACCACTCCTAGCTAAGATCATTGTATGCAAGGTGATCAACTGATCACATTGAAGGTTGTTAGGGAGGATAATCGCCTAAAGATGTAGGTGGAATTTGAACACTCTCTCTCAGTTAGCTTATTAAACTCCAATAATGTTCTTCTAGAAAGCTTTAGTTTGGCACAAGATATTTGACCAGTGTTTCAGCATTGTACAATGTGGTCTCTATCCCTTTTCTTCTCCTTGATATGATTTTCATAGGTTCGGAGGAAGATGATTCTTGCAAATAAATTTTTGTCCATTGAATCAACTTCAGTTCTTTTGTCTATACTCCTTACGTTTAATAAGCTTGCTTGATTGGGAAGCACTAAATGCACTTTGTATAACATTAAACGCTCTCTTATTCTTTACATAATCTTCGCAATAGCTGGACCATGTTATCTTTCCTTGGGCAATTTCCCTTGGCTAGAGTTTTCCTACTTGTGTGTAGTCGTAGGCAGATATTGTTTCCAAAGTTGTGAATGCTCAATGCTTGAAAATAGTAGAGAATAGGTAGCTTTAGCTTCAATTCCAAGAGATATTTTGATGTTGATTTTGGCTTAAGCCTGTAACGGATCTCTTTGGTAGACGTAAATTTCCTATAACACAAAATATACATATAAATATTTATTGAAGTATGAGGTTAATTTAGTCTATGTGTATATCGTCTGATGTTTTATGCGCGTTATCAGACATGATAACAAGTAACACATTGTTGCATTGTTGTCAGATGAAACACTTATGTCTTGAATGATCTATTATTTTCATAATACTATCGTCTTATAGATAGAATATGACCATGCTTTATACTTAACTATTTTTAGCACTTAATTAAAACCGTAGGGTGTTGGATTTTTGTCTTAACATAAATCGATAATGAAAAGAAGACTACATACTAACACACTTTTATGAAAAGAAGAAGTCGATAATTGTATTAACAAAAAATCTTTGTTCTAGGTTTTCTCCTATTGTAATTCCTATTTTCTATTCCTTAGATTATGAGTTTGATAACCATGCGTATAATGTTTAATGTTTGATATGTTGAACTTGTACAATTAGTTTGATAATAAAGTATTATATTGTTTAAATTTCTTTTATATTTTATTTAATGATTCTTAGTTTTCATTGAGATTCAATATAAATATTAAGTAGTACCTATAATTTGAAATGTGTGTATAATTTATTTTATATAAAAACAAGACAAGGAAAAGCTAACAATCAATGTATATCTACATCTATTACATCAATTAGACTTATATAGTTGCTTCTTAATCAATGTTTTCTGTTATTTATGACTACTTTGAATAGTTATAAAAGGTGGACCAAGTGTAAGATAATATTTACTGGGTGCAACTTAGGATCATTAATTCAATTAAGTACATGTTGTTTACTTAATTTTGTATGTCAATTAAATGTGTTAATTAAATTCATATTAAATGATAATCTAATACACAAATTACAAATTATAAGTGTTACTACCATGTAATATAATGAATGATGAACATTATCAGAGTCCATAATAGAAAATGATTCATCCATAAATGAACTACTTGGACTAATTCAAGTCAGTACGCTTTATAACACACCCATTGACTTTGAAGTAATTGAATACATTAATCAACATGATCAACCTATTTTATTAATTTTATAATACATTAAGGTAGATGAGACATTACAAGAAAAAAGTTATTTAGAGACCAATTTTTAGTTACCAAATAAAATGGTTGTTAATTGTGACCAAAATAATCACCAAATTAGGTTTTGGTTGCTAAATAAAAGTAATGATTGGATTTAGTGACCAATTAAGTCAAGATAATTGGTATCTAACATTAGCTAACAAAGTTTTAACCACTTATTAGACTAATTTAGAATCTAATGAAATAAGTGGCTAAAACCTTGGTAGCCAATGTTAAATACCAATTATCTTGATTTCATTGATCACTAAATTCAATTATTACTTTTATTTTGTTGTTATTTAACAATGAAAACTTAATTTAGTGATTATTTTGGTCACAATTAATAAATATTTTTTTTGATAACTAAAAATTGATTTCTAAATAATTTTTTTATTATAGTGAGATATAGATTAAGTTTTAAACTTGCTAATTCTTTAATTTTCTTTTCTAGTATAATTTTACTTTACAATTCTAGACCTTTACAATACTTAGAATTTGTTTTATATCTTTTATAATATCAAATAATGTTGAATTATAAATATTTTTCAGTCGGATTAAGAAAATTTTATGTTTTGATTATAAATAATATTGAACTCATATATTATTAACCGTGGATTGTCTAAGAATCTCAGTATATGCAAGTTGTTGAATTGAAATAAAATATAAAATAAATAATATTAAAGAAAATTAGAAATTGCAACGATTCTTTTTCATAATAATTGTCGTTTCTTATGATAATAATTTTTGTCATATCACCGTATATATGTACAAAATTTTATAATTTAAAAACGAGGTAACTTTTTTTATCAGTAATAAAAAATTTTATAAACAAAAAGACAAAAGAAATTATTCTAATCCATATAATAAAAAAATCAAATAAAAGGTATTTACGGAAAGATCCACGATGTGGACATATAATAACATCTATATTTAAAGTTATTATCATATATAACACATATGATGATTACAACTGTCATTATAAAAACAACAACAATTGTGTATGTACAATCATCATGGTATGAGACTTATTCAATGAAAATCCTAAATTTTAAAAGCTCGAACGATAAAAATTTGTTAAAAACCATTGTTAAATGATGTTTTTAACCATTAAAACTCAGTTTTTTTTTTTTTCAATGGTAACTACTACTTGGAGAATATCCAGAGTGGATGGATAGAATTTATTTTCTCTACATATAACGGACAAATAACAGAATAACATATGAATACCTAAAAAAGAAAATAGAAAACAGTTTTCGTCATGCGATCAATTCTTTGAATGCAGAAATAAATTAAACCCATCTGTTTCTTAGTGTTGGGGAACAGTTAAAGCATATCTCAACCTGAATGGCAAAGCAGTTAAGACATATCATAGTGGCAAAGGGCCACTAAGATACTTCTGGATTTGGTTGAATAAACAAATTTAAGTGAACGATACCCTAATTGTTTTTATTTGATTTTTAATTCCTTTATTAATGTAAAAGTTTTAATACATGTTTTAGCTTTTAGCAAACTTATTGATAACATTGATGAAGGAACAAATTAGAATAAATCAAAATTTGCATAAAAAGTTAAAATTAATTAAAGAATTGCTAGTGGCATAATCTCTTGCATATTGTTTTGAGCACACAAATTTGTATTGGTTAAAGTTTATTATAGAATTCACAAAGTTTATTATAGAATTCACAAATTTGTCGATTTTAATAAATTTTAATCAATACAAAATTGTTGTCCCAGCACTTTATATACTTTTTGAAAGTTCCCTCCTCTAATATCTCTTACTAGAGAAAAAAAAAAACATGTATATCGTTACATGTAGGAAAAGTGAAGATTAATATTATATAGGTTTTGGTAAACATACGAAGATGTCGGTAGAATCTGTAATATTCTTTGATAGAAGTGGAGAAGTAGAAAAAACGTGTAATATTCAGTTATTGACACATAAGTTAAAGATACAGATGTTTCTATAATAGAGTGACATACCAAAAATATTTAAGTAGTATTATGTATATTATTATTCTTACTATAACTGGGTGCTACCACTCCTATATAAATCCATCCAAGTGAGAGATGCTAATCGCAAATCTAGTAGTTAGTTGAAATACCAAAATGAGTATTGACAACGAAGATCATTCTTCCAAACTACTTCAAGCTCAAACCCACATATTTAACCAAACTTTTGGTTTCATAAACTCTATGAGCCTTAAATGTGCAATTGATTTGTGCATACCAGATGTCATACACAACTATGGCCAACCTATGCCACTCTCTAAACTCATTGCTTCATTACCAATCCACCCTTCCAAGACTTGCTTTATCAGCCGCTTGATGAGAATTTTGACTCATTCTGGTTTCTTCTCTGAACACAATGTCACTGATGATGAGCAAGAAGTGAGTTATGTATTAACTGATGCATCCACACTACTCCTTAAGGACCATCCCTTTAGTATGGCATGTTTGCCACAAGTCATACTTGATCCAACTTTGGTCAATCCATGGTTTCAATTCTCCACTTGGTTCACAAATGATGACCCTACCCCATTTCACACACAAAATGAGATGAGTTTTTGGGACTATGCTAGCCGTGAGCCAAAACTGAATCACCTTTTCAATGATGCCATGACTAATGACAGTCGATTGATTTCCAGTGTGGTGATTGAGAAGTGCAAGGGAGTGTTGGAAGGATTAGAGTCTTTGGTTGATGTTGGGGGAGGCACAGGAACTATGGCTAAGGCCATTGCCAAGTCATTTCCACACTTGAAGTGCATTGTGTTTGATCTCCCACATGTTGTTCATGGCTTGCAAGGAACGGATAACATAAAATATGTTGGAGGGGACATGTTTGAAACAATCCCTTCTGCTGATTCCATCATGATGAAGGTAAATATTATCTAATTATTAACTACCTTCTTACTACACCTTTAGCACACTTCATATTCTATGTAATGTAATAATATTCTGCATTAATAATTCTTGTTGGATACAAAAACTGTGTTTGTGACTGGTTGATCTTTGTTAATGTGATCGAATTTGCTTGTGATGTAGACTATAATGCATAACTGGAACGATGAGGAATGCTTGAAAATCCTGATGAGATGTAAGGAGGCAATCGAAAACAAAGATAAAGGAAAAGTGATTATCATAGACGTGGTGATAGGAAATGAAAAAGGAGAGAGTAAATTGGATCAAACAAAGCTCTACTATGATATGGAGATGATGGTGTTGGTTACTGGAAAAGAGAGAAATGAGAAAGATTGGGCTAAGTTGTTTTTTTCTGCAGGGTTCAATCACTACAAGATAACTCCAGTTCTAGGTTTCAAGTCTCTCATAGAGGTTTATCCGTAGCATAATAGTTGAAAAAGTGAAAAGATGTGTGATAGGTATATTTCTGTAATATGATCTATACCTTTGAAATAATTTCTGTATTAAGTCTTCTCATTTTGATAAGTTTCCGAGTTTTCAATCTATCTTTTCCTAGTTTTTAATAACAATTTGACAAATGAATAGTTAAAGAGCATGCATAATAAGTTAAAATTAAATTTTTAAATAAATATTTCTGGAACACTTACTCTATTAAGTAACATGTTTCACACAATGGGAAAATAATGAATGACAAATATGTGGTTTCATTAGGTGGCTCACATCACAGGTGAAATTATTGCCCTAAAATAATGAGTGTGACCCTCCATCAGAAATTCCTAATGTGTTTAAGGGCTTCTTTTGAATATTAGTCGAGTATGAACGATACTCAACAATTATTGCCGCAACAATAATACTGTTTCTTTTCTTTCCGCTTTCATAAATCATAACCCAAATAGGTATTCTACATCAACACGAATCATAAACATGTGCTCCTTTTACTTCTCTAACATTTTTCTTGATCATGGTGAGTACGAGATGTGTGAAAAATCTTCAGGAGGTGGGAAAAAGTGGAAGACATCTTCATATCCAAGCGGCTTAACCAGAGTGATGGTAGATTTGGCTTCGTACGGTTTATAGGGTTCACAAATGTAGATCTCTTAGAGAAAGAGTTGGACAATATATATAGGTCTAAGTACAAAAGACATAAGTGTGTGGCGAACAGGCCAAGATCCAAAAGTGTTCAAGTGAATTCCAAAACAGCAGAAGGAGGTAAGAACAACGTAATCAAGGTAACTTAAAAAAAAAGAGTGGAGGAGAAAACAGAGCAATAAGACATACTTAATGATGAAATTCCTGGAAGACTCCAATGAAACTTCAAATTTTTCTTAGAAGTTTTTAGAGAAAAAATCAATAAATTTTTCTTAGAAGTTTTTAGAAAAAAAATGAATAAAAGTACTCACTTCCAGGCAAGGTTACTTGGTGGTGATCTTAAGAGAAGATTACTCTTAAATTAAATGATTTAAATTCCTAAATTAAATGATTTAAACGAATAAGAAGACAAGCGAAATGCATAGTCAAATTTTCATTCGATTTCAAAAGTGAGTACAAGAATAAGGGTAGACTTTTATTTATAGGCTTAAGAGCTCTTAACGCTTGTCAGTCTAAGAGATGTGGGTCTAAAATATTCAGAGTACAACTGCACTTGTAGTTTCTGCACATACACATTTTCCATGTCTCATATTGCTCAAATTTTATATTTTCCAAGTGTTTATAAGCTCCATAGTACCCTTGATGTGTGCATAGTCATGTAGGTTGTAGTTGACTCCATTTTGACCTCAAACTTAGCCCACCTAAGTTTCTATTCTTTTATACAAAGGAAAAACTATTCATATACTAAGATTCTAATAATGTACTCTCCATAAAAGAAGAGTCTTTTATAGCTCCTTTTTCTCTTCTTCTAGCCATGGCCCTTGTGAGTAGCCCTATATGTGGTCTTTCATTACTTACAAATGTAGTTGCATTGGGAGACTAAAATGTATGGAAAACATGGAACCTTGAATGAAAGTTTCCTCCTCCATGGTCTAAACTTTGTTGATTAGAAATGCATGTACCATATAATGCCTTTTATAAAGCGGCATTTTTTTACATGTAATTAATGTTAATTGAATTGTTATAATTATTTTTATTGCCAACAACCATAAATGATACCTTTGAACGCCATTATGAACATTTTAATAAAATTCTTATTATGACCATATTATAATAAATGGTGAATGATAATACGTTAGTTCAAATTGTCATAATTATAATATTAAATAAAAAAATATATGCAGTATTTTATAACTATATCCAGTACTATTTCATAATTTATCAGATTTTATAATTATATATATTACATACATATCCAATAGAACAAAACTAAAATAACACAAATTTTGTAATAACAAAATGTCACATTAATATAATTCATAGTGCAACATATTATGTTCTAACGCAGTTCAAAAAATATTATGTTCCAAGACTAATACTATTACAACTTTCTAAATTGTTTAAATCCACTTCCCTTGTGAAATACTAAAACAAACAACAACATATATATTTAATATGTCTTGCTGTCTCCACTTGATCCTATAATGTGATTTGGGGATGGAGCACCACTTGCAATATCTGTTGCCTAAAATATTGACAATTAAAAGCGATGATGATGAAATAAGCATGATGAAAATTTCTTAGAACTGATTATCCTTTTAAAAAATTTCTCAGGTTACAAGCATGAGTCTCTTATTCCCTCTTTATAGTGTTACGAAAGTATATTCATAAAAGGTAATAGGATCTTATTACCTTTCTTAGTGAGTGTTGCTGTGTTTACTCTAATAACACGACCAAACGAGTTGATCAATGGTCCACCTGAATTTTCTGGTCATATGCGTGCACATATAAGATTATATACCTACATAGTCTCGTGTGACTGCAAGTTAAGAAAATACTGAACTCCAGAATAATTTCGTGAATCCTAACAGTTGTAAAAAAAAATATTATCTAAAACTTGGCACTTCAGTAAACATACATAGAGACTCTGAAAGAAAGGAGGACAAATGCCAACATTGCCAAAATTGCACACAACAAAGACAGGACTACCTACACATGCAAACAAACGCACATATTACATAGGGAATGAATAATCAAATATTATTAATCCATTTTTATTTCCTTTCTCATCATAATTCAAGTGATGAATTGCAACTTTTCTTGGTCTCACTCCACACCCAAATCATGCCTCAACCAAATCAGATTAATCTCAAATAATCTCAATTATGCCAAGTTCACTGCACATATACAAATAATGATTAAGTTATTGTAGTATAAAAAAATGGACAGGTTGTGGTGATAGCAGCAAATAAGGGGTGCAAAGGGGGAGAGTTTTCAGAGTTGTCTCAAACGTAACTTCTGTTATGCCAAACATATATCAGAAACTAGTCAAACTGCATTTTTCATACATATATAACTATGGTCAAACCATTTAGTTTTGTGGTACTAGTCTTGGAATCAGTCATTGAAAAAAAAAACTTCATTATTTTCTACAAATCTTCACTCTCATTAACGTTAATCTAACATAAGTCATGCCTTAAATACAAATTATTAAATTATAAGGCTCACTCATACCATAATGAATCAGAAGATGCCAAACCAAAGCATTATACTGCTTCATATTGCTAAAAATGGATTCGTTTATTTTATTCAATAGTTTAGACGTTTTTGTGCACAAACAAAATACTTCAAGTTATTGTTCACAACCAAACGAAAAATTAAAATAACTTCAACATGAAAATTTCTTATATGTTTGAAGAGCAACCACACAATTTTAACAAATTTAGAATCACAGTTATACATTAAACTTTCGTTTTCACACAACAACTTCAATAGCAAGAATCACACAAACTATATACAAGGCGTTATGAACATACCTCTATTTTGTCCCTAAAAGCCTTCAAAATCGTTCAATAGCAAGAATCACGTAACTTCTTCAACTTGTCTCCAAATATATGCAATAAAATTATACAAATTGGTTAGATGCAGTCCAAAAATCATGGATTTTGAACAAAATCGAAAACGAAAATGAAAAACCAGTAACAATAATAAAACTCTTACCGATCGTCAGCGTAAGGGCGATCGAAGGTTAGGGTTTGATTGAATCTCCTCGATCAGTTAGGGATTGACCAATAGGAACTATAAAGCGTTAGGGTTAGGGTTCGAACCAATAGGAACTTTCGATTGACTGCGACTTAGGCTTCGAAACCCATTGAGGTAACGAGGGAACGAAAACGAGGGATGAGAAGTGTGAAAGGAGAGTATTTCAGTTTTAGTGTATGAGAACGAAAATGAAAACGAGGGAGAGTGTGGAGGGAGACTGTGGAGCGTTTTAGTTTCGAGTGTGGATGGAAAAGCTTTTGATTAATATATGGGAATGAAACTGCGTGACAAAAATCCCCAAGGTACCCTTTATAGAGCAGTTGTAAATGTCATTTTTTGAACTCAAAACGTGCCACTCATTAAAACATCGACTTATACAATAAAATATGACATTTTTTTTTAAATATCATACTAAAAACGCTACCACATACACATTTTTTTGTAGTTTGAAGAGAGTATAGGGAAGGTTGTTCAACAATATTTGAGTCTTTCGTTGCATGGAACAAGTGAAAGAGTAGTATAAGACAAAGAAGTGAATTCACTGAATAGAGCCCCAACTCAAATTGTACAATATAGAAAATTCAAAAATATAATACCAGTATAAGACAAAAAGAAATAGTAGATAGAGATTTATACTGGTTCACCCCACAAATATGTCTACTTTCAGTCACCTTAAGTAATTTGCTTAAGAGCTTTCACTAGAATGATTTTTGATGCCTATCCAAAATACAAGTATTCTCCATCTCTCCTGGTAATGATTTTTAACGCCTCTTCGGAAAACAAATATTCTAACCTCTAGGTAACACCACTAGAAAATTGCTGAATAGTGATTGAAATTAGTGATAAAAAAATTCGGTCACTATCAATGACCGAATCAGTAACCGAAAATTTCAATCACAAATTCGGTCACTAATTTCGATCACTGATTTGACCACTGATTTCGGTCACTGATTCGATCACTGATTCGATCACAAATTTGGTCACTGATTTCGATCACTAATTTGGTCACTGATTCAATCACAAATATTAATAATAATAATAATAATTTTAATAATAATAGTAATAATAATAATAATAATAAATATAATAATAACAATAACATAATAATAATAATAATAAATATAAAAATGAAAATAATAATAATAATAATAACAATACTACTACTACTAATAATAATAGTTTGGTTTAATGATTATAGGTTATCTCAAATTGCCAGGAGGTCTTGGGTTCAACTCCCACTTTTGGTCACATAATTGATCACAGATTCGGTCGCTTTATATCAGCGATCAGCAAAATGGCGACTAACGCGTCTGGTCACTAAATCGGTCACTGTTTTAATTGGTGACCAATTTTTTGATCACTATTAGTGATTTTTCTAGTAATGTAACGAGTTTTAACGCCTCTTTAGGAAACAAGTATTAGCTCTCCAAGTAACCTGATTTCAATCTCCCCTTAAGATTAAGACCTCTTAACAATGATAAAAAAAAATCACTCTCAAAAGAGAGAACAATCAAAGTTCACAAGGTATTCTTTACAACATGAAGAATTTACAAGGTTTTTTCTCGAAAGCAAGATATGTAAATGAAATTCAATAATTGAACACTACGACTTTATCATATTTACACAAAAGCTTACTTGTTTTTCGATTGAAATTTTGTTGTCTTTCTCCTTCATCTTCAGGTCTTTATATAACTTTTGAATGATGATTGTTTGAGTCTTCTATGAATGGAAATCTCTATATCATTGATGAATTATTCAATTTATTTAAAACTTTCCAATTCTACAGCATTTTGAACGTTGAGAGCTGTTGGTTGCATTCTTCACAATTCTCTCTTCTTTTTAATTTCTCCTTTCATAATCATTCAAATATTGTATGTTTCATGATTTCTTCTCTTTAATTCTTCATTTCTCGTGAATGTACAACTTCATCATCATCTTGCCCAATTTGGAAATCTCTACATTATTTTTTCATTGAAAATATATTTTCACCAATCAAATTCAATCAGAATTAATTTCAATCAATGTATGAATAATATTTAGATAAACAATTTCATTAAAATTTTCTATCTCAACGTTTCCAGAGTGAATTTCAAAAGCTTTCTTAATTTTTTATGGTAAGACAAGTTGAGGCAATTCTGAAATTTAAATGTATTTCAATTTATAAATTAATTCCTTTTAAAAATATAATTCAAAATGTAATTATTAAAATTAGAGATACTCCCTGATGTGATGTATTGTATGTTATAGTGAATCAGTTTCATCTGACGCGCTAAAACTTGTTTAGTCTGACATGTATATTTAATCGTTCATCTTCGCTCTTTGCACACATTTGCTTTGTCTAACGCCTTTGTCTAGCTTTGATCTCACTGTTGCTTCGTCCATTCAAAATTTTATCATTTAACAAGTGTGTCAACATCTTTCCTTGCATGATCATCTATCTAATGTCATTTGATGCATTTTTTTCTTTCACTCCTCTGATCTTTTTAGCCCTCAATGATAATTTATGTAATGTTTCTTTCCAGCATGTATCGTCTCATCATTTAGGCTTTCTATTTATGCTTTTCTTTCTTCTTATGCATGAGCTTATTATCTTTTTCTTTCCTTACAATATTTGTTATCATCAAATCTCACATGAATCTTATGACATTGATTAGGGAATTATTTCATCTATCAACTCAACAATATGGGTATTCGAACCCAAAACCATTGAAATAACCAAAATAATGCTAAGGCCTAATCCAATAATAATGAACCACACATTCCCTTAAACTTGGATATAACATCTGCTGAAAGCAATTTGTGCCCAATATATTTGCTGAATGATGGAGGATTGTTAGCAAAATTTGCAATGATGGTAAAACCAGTCATAATGTAACAAGTAATAAAATTATCGTTCTTTCTAAAGAATTATGTAATACAAAAATATTATAATTAAGTTAGAATCAAGAAAAGATCATAAATTTGGTAAAATATGTAGAAAATAATAAATTAAAGAACAATGGAAATTAACAATAATAGGATGAACTTGCTAGGGTTAGTCTCACCAATCTTCACTCTCATGAATAAAAAAATTTATATTCTCTTATAACAATCATCAATTTCAACCTACTATTTTACTCAAACCTAATTCCTCAGCAGATGAGTCTAGGAATTATCTATTAATTGTCAATTCCTTGATCAATTATACAAATAAATCTTGCATTATAGACAAGGATCTTAATGACAACAAATGAATCTGGTTGTAGTCCTAAACATGAGTTTTCATCCGGTAAATTAATTCAGTTCTAGATTCAAAAGATATATTCCAATACTCTTAAGAATCAATGATGGAGTTATGGATTTGTACAACAAGCACAAACATAAAATTAATAAACTAATGTGTTGAAAGAAAAGATAATTTATGATAAAACATAATTAAGCACAAATATGATTGCATGAGAGTCCAAAAATGTTTAACTTAACCCCAACAACAAGTGATTTAACTTCTCATAGGCACGAGGAACCCAAGAATCATGAGAACATTGCTCCCAAAGAACCCTAGGAATGTCTTCAAAGTCATTTTTGCTCTTCACTTTGTCTAATAATAACAAAAGATAGCTAACACTAATCCCAAATGCCTAGGTCAGCTGAGCTAGACGATTTCTAGATTCTATTACTCTTCTAGCCCTGGAGCCCAATCTGAGTCGAGCGCATTTCCAGATGCTTGCTCTCAGGTTTTACCAAGCTAGACTCATGTGAATGAGTCGGGCTTGGCATTCTTTGCCCTCCTTTTGTCTTTTTTTCTCACTTTTCCAAAGCTTCAATCGTCTTTCTCCTTATCCAATAATTTTCCTACAAATTTTTACCAAAAATAGCTTGAATTACCTCAAACTTGGATATAACATCAACTGAAAACAGTTTGTGCTCAATAAATACGCTGAATGAAAGAGGATCAGGAATCAAGAAAAGACAATTACGAAGGGTGGTGAGAGGAAGATGATGAGAAGGTTTTCTCCCAAGTGCTAGATAGTAAAGCCGATGGTGACGACATGCAAGGGGTCGAAGATGACCACATAGAATTGATTAATGTCAACAAAATACTAAAGAAATGTTAAAAAGGAAACGCTTACTAATTGGTGATTCAAGTTCGTCGCTGAAACACAAATATGCAGCAAACAAATAGTAAAGACGTCATTCGAGGTTAGTTCTTCACTGCCCCACTAATTCACTCAATGTATATTGACATGAATATGGTGGTGAGACAGATAAAATGTAACTAAAATAATCATTTTCAAGTTATATCCCTTGTATATATGGATTCATACTCCATTACCTGAACATTGATGTAGTGCAAAATAACAATCACAAAAGGAAAATGAACCTTGAATAACAAGTATATATGTCCAACAATATTAAGTTTCTGATACATTGATGGATGGAGCATGACACGAAGAATAAATAAAGGAGCATGACAAATAAAGAAGGAGCATGAAGAAATAAAAAAAAAAGAGAGATGAAGAAGTAGAGCTCTTGGAAATGGAAGGAATTTAAGATAAAGCAAAAAGAGAAGGAAAGAAACATCTTAACTTTTGGATCTCTCCACCATTCAAATTAAAGCACAAGTCATCATGAACCATCTTTACATCTTCTAACTAAATGTAACTTCAATCATTATACCTCTTAACTAAATGCAACTACCACCATTACATCCAAACTACCCCATGCACCTTCATAAATCTTCAAAACTGCCACTTACTCATTCATGCACCTTCCTAACTACTTCATGCACTTCTAGGAGATTAGTTACCCTTAATCCTAGTTAACTTTGTTAATATTTTGACCTTTGGATGTTTGTGAACTATTATACATAGGACTCCAACCTTTTTGTACAAGAAATTATGAATTAGAGAGTGAATGAAAGTACCTTTGAAGGTGTTTCTTGAAAGTTGAGTTTCTCCTTTCTCTTATTGTTTGGGTTCTTATCTTGAGGAGCTTTCTCAAGTGGTGAATCCTCTAGCACTTATCCTTGGAATTCTTTCAATAGGTGGTGTGTTCTACCTTTTATCTTCTTCCTTATTCCATTTTTGGTTTCATTTCACGTTGATAGTTACTTGTTCTATTGTATTTCTACATTGTCACACCATATCCTAACCATTTTCTTTCATTGTTGTGCTATTTCAATCTTTCATTGTTCGGTTTTTTTCTTCATCTTCCAAGAGGTTGATCTAGATCCTAAACACCCCCAAGAATCCATATTAGTTTCTATATGCATATGATGCTTGTTCCTGTCAAACATTATTTTTTGCTAGTTATCTATAGTTTCACAATATACTTAGTCTATTTGGACAACATTTTGTTAGATTCGGTGTGGTGATCAACTATTCATTATACTTTAGAGAGGAAGGTGATATGGAGGCTTAAGGATGACAACATAATTAAAAAAATTTCACTCTAAGGGTTTCTCAAATACTTTCAATGAAATTTAAAGAAGCTCGAAAATAAGGTAAGAAGCCTAAATGAACTGAGAATAGTGTGTGGAATAGTCTTTTGGAAAAACGGAACATGCCTCTGTATAAATTAAAATGTGATACAACTATAAGAAAAATTGTGCATCTAAAAAAGGTGGGAGTTTGCACATCAAGGAATCCATCAACGTGCATGAACGCGTTAGTCGTTTGGTATGACTTTTTTTAATATATATTTATATTCATTTATGACATAATAATTATGTCATAATTCTTTATTTTATAAATTTTTTGTTTGGAAACAGAGGACCTTGGTCGCTCAATCTATGTTGATGGAATGTTTCAATAGACACATTTACAAGAGAGTCTTACAGATCTCGTTGATGATAGTTCAAGGTGGATATACATGAGTTTCTTGCATTTTATCATGTTAATTATTTACTATTTTATAATAAACATGTCTTATTTGAATAGAATGATTGTGAGAGTAGATTTTCCTAAGAATTGTCTAAGTCCTTTTTTATCTGTGTCTCATAAGGTACTCCCTTGGACCTTGCTGTTGAGGAGAATACTTAAGAACTAATGTTGTTTAGAGGCTGCAAGTTGAAGGTATAAGGGACAAGTGTAGACATGTCGATCCTCACGATGATTGTATTGAAAGTTTATTATTCATAACTTTGAATTAACTTCCATGTTTATATATATGTTTTTTTTTAGAAAAATTCCATAAAATCTGTCTCATGGATTTCTTTGTAAGTAAATTCACATGTTAGGTTCAATGGTAATTACTTACAAATTTATCCGTACATAAATGCATATGCTAGGTTCAAACATAGTTACAAATAGATTTATCCATAAGTAAATCCATATACCAGGTTCATACCTAATTAGCTATAGATGAGTTTGTACGTCATTATTTATGGATTTATTCGAACAAAATTACATATGAACTAATAAGTAAATAATTACATACTAACTAATCATAGACAAGTATGTATGAACTAATTTGTATGTAATTACATACAAACTTATTTATAATTAATTAAGTAAAGATGCATTCATATGTAATTACATACGGATTTATCTATAAGTAATTACATATGCATGTTATCTACATATATGACCTTAAGAATTTGCTTTTTTGAATTTTCACAATCTGTAGATAAGAACTACCAATAAGTGATTTACCTGTATATTTAGACTATTGGTAACTTCATTTTACCTACAAATTTCTTGCATTACATATAGATTTCTATTGTAGGTAATATTTAATATTGTTACAATGTACAATTCTTACAAAGCTAAGAAGAAGAAGAAATTTATAATATGCTAGTGTCCAAATTAGTTATGTCTTCTTTGAAACTTCCTTTGCTTCAATCCTTTTAGTCATGAGCCTTCTAGTTGGATTGTTTTCCATCATAATGGTTGCACCACCCTTGTCCCATCCAAGAATTGGACGTACATTGTGTGTTGTAGCGTTGTGTATTTAAACCACATTTGAATAAGATTTTACATACTTGGATGAGTTTTGCTCTCGCCAATATTCGACACCTCCTACGTTGCCATTGACATGTAAAGTTCATTTTTAGCTTCAGCACCCACCATCAACACCAATGATTTTATCTCTTATCAAATATAAAAGTTTGTATTGACCTTGCGTGAATTCTTAAGATTTTCATCCCTTATCACTATGTTGTTTAGATCCTATTGGATTCAAATGAATTCACCACACAATCTTTGTCTTTCGATCACACACTTTTTCACATGACATTACTATGTATCGACAAAGGAGGTAGAGGAACCCAAACCAAAAGCATCACTCTAGGTGCAATTGTGAAAATCAGAAGGGAATTACAGGGATATTAGCATGGTTATGAACATACTGTGTGGATTTTCTTTCCACATGTTTGGTAGTATACTTGGACCATTTCCATATTTTACACAAGATGTTACTTATGTTGGTTGGACAACGAACTTTTATGAGAAACATGTATTTCAATCCTCAAGTTATGAAAACACTAGCTCTACCTTGCAATGAGGACAAGGCAACAAAAAGACATAATAGGCTCATGATTTTCTTTTAGTTTTCTAAATTAATGTAATTTTTATATCAATGAGATTTTCAAATCCAATTACTTTATGTACACCTCTTACTTCAAATAAAATGTAATCAACAAAATAACTTAATTATTTTAAAGTAATTTTAAATACATACTAAATTGACACAAATTTCATTTAAGCGCATACCCAATTTTTGCTTAAGAATAGGAATGAAAAAGTGGGTTAGGTACGACGAGCTAACATGTGAGCCTGCCACTAATATGACAAAATGGTTTAAGACTTTTAGTCCTCTAACCAACTTTCGTCTGCCCAATCAACATGCTGAGCCAAAGACGACAAAAGGTGAATTGTCCAATTCGCCCATTTTTTAATAAAAATTAAAATAAAAAAATAATTTCAAAACAATAACTTATTTTTATTAATATGATTTGAAAGATACAAATATGTAATATGTAATAGTATTGTAGCTTTAACTATTAACCCTTACAAATTAAATTTCAATTATTAAATATAATTAAGTAATTTAACATGTCAAAGTAACATTCCTTTTAATTTATTCATTTAGAGACATTAATTAACATACTAAAGATTTAAAAAATATTTATACGGTGAAATATGTTTATATATATAAGTTAGAGCCTAACCCTGACAAGCTAGTGCACGCAACCCTATTTTTTGGCAAGCTAACGATAATTGGTCTAAAACGACTCAAATTGACGTATTTTGTCACCCCTACTTAAACTAAATTATGTGAACTATATTTGATTACATATTTTCGCTTAAACACACATTATAATAACTATTTAAGCGTGCATACTGGAAACAAATCCGTAAAAATCTTATGTTTGTTATGTGTCATCACTTAAAACTCCGATTAATGATCAATTTAAGCTACTAGTGATAACAAGTTCATTACATTGCTTTCAATTGCTAAAGCATCCATGTGAATTCGCTTAAGCATGAATGCTCAAAGTGAAACAGTTATCAGAATATCATTGCTTCATTTATAAGAAGTCGCTTTAGGCAACTAATTTACAATGTGAAGTTTGTTAACTTACGCTTAATAACTTTTCCTTTTTTGTTGTCACGGTCCTCATTGTTTTGTTATGACAAAGATGTCACTATTGTATTGTATTCATTTTGTGACGACTTTTGTAAGATATATTTTAGTGACAAATTATTAATTTCATCATTAATTCACTTTTATGACGACTTTTATAATGCTTTTAAGAAAAAAATATGTTTGTTACAAATTTTAATTTTTTAATAAAATTTTCATTATTTATAACAAATTGTTTTATTGAATCTTTATAACAAAATGGTTTTTTTATGAGTATTTTTTCAACTTATAGATATAAAATTGTCAAGCTATTTAACTTTTATTGTAAATAATTCCAAGATATATTTATTAATAAATAAATTTGTCAGACTATTTAATCTTTTTTATTATACCAAAGATGTCTAAGAAGATTTTTATTGAATTGGAAAACTTATTTATATTTGTCCAATAGTTACAGTGTGATGATAATATTTGTAAGAAACTAAAACATTTAGATAACAATATATAATTTTAATAACATCAATGTCAATGCTTATGATTAATTCATTAGCCAAGTCATTTTCTAACCTCTTCACTGAAAATAAAAAAAAAAAAAAATCATCTAAACCAACATCTCATAAACATTCTGAAAAAAAGAAAAGGTACGAGAACATTAACAGAAAAATAATGACTTTAACTTATTTCACAACAATCCACAATTATATTTTATACTAATACAAGATAAATTAGAACAGAAAATTAAACTTAAACAATAAAAGAAAAAAATACAGAAATTTATGATAAATTTAGTTCTTCTCATGCACTCGTTTAGCAGCAATAACACACTAAGGATAAACCTCAATGATAGAAACCAAACCTAGAGTGGGAGTAATGTTGTAGTTACTGAAGCCTGCAGAGAAAATGAGGTTGGCCCACTCTTTTTCATTTCTTTCTTTTCCAGATAACACCGTCATCATCTGCATATCAAAGAAACACTGCGTCTCAGTAAATTCACGCTCTTTCTTCTTATTCTCCATCACTATGTCTATGATAATAACCCTTCCCTCGCTAGCTATTGCCTCCTTGCAATTTTTCAGTATTTTCACACATTCCTCGTCCTTCCAGTCATGCAATATCCACTGCTTCATTGTCAAAGTACAAATGATAAGAATCACAAAACAAGAAAACCAAAATCAGCTTTGTTTATATTCATTTTTTTCTTTATTATGAGTTTATACTGTCATATTTCCTAACCCCTAGTAAAATATGCTTTTAGTAATTATAAATAAAGTTAAATTTGATTTTAATCTTCCAATTTTTTAATTTAAAAGTTTCAAAATTATCTTTACCATCACAACTGCACCATAAAAGGGGTTGCTGGTGTAAAAGTTATTAGATCGATCACAAATTTTTTAGTGGGGAAGAATTAAAATTAATCAGAATATTTAAAGGATGTTCTAATCTTATTACAAGAAAATAAATAATATCACATCTATAGAGATACAGCTGGACAACCATAAATTCACAAATGAACAAATCAGAGCTGCTAAGATCTCTAACAACACCAGCACAATAAAACTAGAAGTACAACATGAGAAACAGAATAAAACCCAACAAATATATAACATTTTGAAATAATACAGTTAGCACTATATCAGCTAATATTGCATTTTTACACACTCAAGACCTTTCCGTAATGGCCACCACAAATGTTAGGATCTTTTGTACCAATATTATTCTTAATCCAAGGTACCCTCCAAAATGAATGTCTTCCTCCACCAAACATATATCACACTCGTTTTTTTATTATCTTATTGATCCCAATATGACTCACCATAAATATCCGTTAAGTATCAGTAAAGACCATTTTAAGATAATATATAGTTAATACTTAGATAGTATATATTTACCTTTAATATAATGGAATCAGCATGAGGAATTGCTTCAAACATGTCCCCTCCAACATATTTTATGTTCTCAGTTCCTTGTAAGTCTGCAACAACATGTGGCAGATCAAATACAATGCACTTTAGTTGTGGGAAGGACTCAGCAACGACCTTAGCCATAGTTCCTGTTCCTCCTCCAACATCAACCAACGATTCTATTCCCTCGAACACTGTCTTACACTTCTCAATCACCACAGTGGAAAACAATCGAGTGTCACTAGCCATGATATCATTGACAAGGTGACTGAATTTAGGCTCACTCCCAGCAAAATCCCAAAATCCTATACCATTTTCAGTGCTAAACGGTGTAGGGTCTTCATTTGTGAACCAAGTAGAGAATTGAAACCATGGATTGATCATAATTGGATCAAATATAAATTGTGGTACACAATTCATACTAAAGGGATGGTCCTTTAGGAGTAATTTGGATGCATCAGTTAGGTCATACATCACTTCATGCTCATTTTCGGTGGCATGGTGTTCAGAGAAGAAATCAGAATGAGTCAAAATTCTCATCAAGCGGCTGATAAAGCAAGTCTTGGAAGGGTGGATTGGTAATGAAGCAATGAGTTTAGAGAGTGGCATAGGTTGGCCATAGTTGTGTATGATATCCGGTATGCTCAAATCAATAGCACATTTAAGAGACAAAGAGTTTATGAATTTGAAGATATGATTCCAAACATGGGTTTGAGCTCGAAGCAGTTTTGAAGCATGCTCTTCACCCTGGATTTCCATATATAATTTGGTAGGTTTGTGTGGTATAAAATCTCATTAGCTCGGTTCATTTATAGTACATAAATATCTTGATGTGTTCTTGCTACTAACAGCAACTTGAGTAAAATTGATGTTTTCTCAACCACTTTTGCTTTAAATATCATCACTATCCGAGAATGGTATGCGTAAGAAACATATGTCCTTTGGAAACACGGCATTTATGAATAATTGATATTTATATTTTTACAATAAAATTAATATTAATCTTATATATATGAATAAAATATTTAATTTTTATTATTAGAATAATGAATACGAAATAATTAATTTTTGAACACAAAGTATATATTTATTTTAATTAAAAAAAAAAGTTAGACTCTACTGTATACTGCTTCTAATATTCCTACTGATCGTTTCATACATAGCAACATATACTTTGTTAGATTACGCCACTGAAAAATGAAATGTGAAGATTTTTAAAGTTATCCTCCATAAAATACAAAGTTTTGCCCCACCTATTAAAAAATTGGAAAATGTCTTTGAAGTTGTTATTGTAGTAGGACAAGTGAAATCTTTAATAATTTATGCACTTTTTTCATGCAAAGATAAATCATTTAACCTAAAACGATAACTCTTATTATATTTATATTAATCGGAAGCGAATATAAAATTTATATTAATCTATTATGCGAATTTCTATATCTGCATAGATTAAAGTATTTCAATAAATATTAATTATAGTTTTTTTAGAAACCAATTTTGTAGTTACATCTTAAACCTTTTTAAATATTAATAAAAATCTAAATTTGATGTTTACAAGAAAAATGAAAAATAACTGTTAGAGATTAATGTCAATCAGATCAACACAAATAGTTTAAGCTAAATCCACTCTAAACCTACACCAATCCAGAAAAATAAAGTAGGCAAAACTTACTCTAAAACGGACACTATCTAAGATTTTTTTTTTTTAATTAATTATAAACAATAGTGTCGGTCGGGACAAGGCAAGATGTGTTTTGGTACTGACGTGATGTGTGGGGATACCTTTTGTGTTTCTTTACGTAGATGTATCTGCTAGGCCAACGAAATATTATTATTTATTATTTAATTTTAAATATTTTTATGAATGTTTTTTTCATACGTGCATCCTTTTGGCCAATATATACATTTTTTTTTGGTGCAAATGAATCGAAAAAATGTGAAATATTTGTATAAAATCTTGAATAAGAAATCTTAATATTAAAATAAAAAAATCAAAAATCAGCTAAATATGATTTAGTAAAGAAAAAAAATAATTTAAAAAGTAATTATAATTATATAATTATTAAATTGATTATCAGAAATTAAGATAATATATATATATAATGAGAAAAGTTAAAATTAAATTGAAAGAACTTGTTGAGTGTTCTTTATATAATCAAATAAAAACTCACAATATAACAATTATAGAGAAGAAAAATATAAAAATGTTAGGAAAAAATAAAAAATGAGATAAAAGCAATATAGTAAAGAAAATAATAAGTAACTAGTAATTATAATTATTTAATTATTAATTCGATAATGACAAAAATAAAAAAAGCCGTGATAAGTATTAAAACTGAATTAAAGAAACCTTCGAATAATTTTGATATAATTAAATAATAATTCCTAATAAAATTTGTATTATATAATGCAAAACTCAGCGTTGTACTTAAGTTCGTATGTAAAGTAATAAAATTTTGAATAGTATTAAAATGTTTAGGTTTAGATACATCAATTAAACATCAAAGAGGTATCATAAAGAGGTATCATGTGTGTGAATAAAAGAATTTAAACCTGATTACTATTAACATCTTTAGGTTTTAAACAAGTAATTATATAGTGCATAACAAAATATATGCTAAATATTTGAAATATTAAGATGAAGTTGAGAGTAATCTATGTTTCAAGTTAGTAAAACATCTTAAGCAGTAAGCATTGGTTATTATATAATAAAAAATTACTGGTACTTTATACTTTTTCTTATATTTTGAATATAATATATATAATTTTGCAAATAACATGTGTAAAGTAAGAGTAATTATGTAATTATAAGTTTATTTAGCATATGTAACTGTACTTATTAAAGAAAATTGATGAATTGTAACCATCAAAGTGTTATTTAAACTTAAATTCTATTATACTTAAAAGTTTTGATTTGGTGTTCAAATGTTTAAGGTATAAGATATGAGATTTAAAATATATAGTATAAGGTTTAGAGTTTCGTATATAGGGATATGTTAAATGAATGTTATACTTCATATCTTTTATGCAATAACATATTATGTATATTAGGTATATATGATTGCATGAATATATTATATTACTGTAAATATTGGTTATAGTACCACATAGTTAATATGTATCACTGAATTAATGGTTTATGTGAAGATATAATAAAATAAGTCATACTACTCATATAGTGAACGTATTTACGAAAAAAAAAGTAATTTAAACTATTTTATGACAATCTTAACCAAAAAGTTTCTTACATATTATACTTAACTTAATTTAAGACTTAAGAATTGAAGATTACAAATTTTTTTTATTTATTGACAATACATTTTGAAGATTACAATTTTTTATTTATTTATGGACAATACATAAATGTTAGATAAGAATAATGTTATAAGAAGAAAATAAACATGACTTGTAATAATTTAAAGTTATATATTTGTTTGTTAATTACTATATTTACTATTAATAATAACTAATGATATAATTGATAAATAGTTGGATTTTGACAAATATTCCACTCTTTTATTTTTCATAAGATTAAAATATATTCAACAGTGTTTTTCTAAACTTTCTCTCTTATAGATCCGTTCAAGATCTGTTAATACAATCAATACCTACTTAATATAACCGGTCATATCTCATGGAATATTAATAAAAACAAATATATAATAAAGATATACAATAATCACAATACGCCCCTCAAGTTGGAGCTTGAAGATCTCGAATGCCCAACTTGCGAGGTAAAAAATAATATTGTTGTTTTCCCAATGCATGTATCTCATGTTGCATTAATTGCATCTCGTCATCTCTCATCCTTTACTGCCTTAGAATATGTCACAGGTTCACGGTCTACATGTATTCCTGAGGAATGTTGGAGTTTAGGTGTCAGTAGGAATGAACTCAATTTTTGTATTGTATGAGTGACATAATCATGCAACAAAACTGATGATTTTTTCTGCCTGTGACCTTGACCCAACAATTCCTCATAAAACTCTTGATCATCTTGCTTTTGGTTCCTGTACAGAAGTATTGTTTACTGGTGGAATAACATGAACTTCATGTTGCACTGGTATTACATCAAGCACAACATGATCGTCATGTCTTGCTCCATCTTTTTTCCTCAAGTCATCAAACTGCTCCAAATCAACATCAGACCCGCCTAAACTAGAAATTGTAGGCAAGTCTTCTTTAGGAAGATAAGCAAAAGGAAAATCTGTTTTTGAGAACTTGACATTTCCTGAGACAAAATATTCATTGGTTTCTATATCATACAAACGTCATCCCTTTTTCCCATATGGATATCAAACAAAAATACATCTACTTCGCGAATCAAATTTATCACCTAACCTCCCTTGTTTATGAGCATAACATAATGATCCAAAAACTTGTAGATGATTATAGGTAGGATCACAACCAAAAAGTATTCTATAAGGAGTCTTTCCATTCAAAACTGAGGAAGGGGTTCTATTTATCAAGTAACCAGCCATGAGAATACATTCTCCCTAAAAATCAATAGGTAAACATCTCTGAAATCTCAAAGCTCGAGTTACATTTAATATATGTTGATGCTTACGTTCAACACACCCATTTTGTTGTGGTGTCCCCGTATAGGATGTTTGAAAAATTATTCCTTTTTCATGAAAATAACTTTTCATGCAAGTAAATTTTGTTCCGTTGTCGGTCCTTATAATTTTCACTTGTTTATTAAACTAACACTCCATCATGGAGAAAAGCATTTTCAAAGTACTTAACACCTCTTTCTTATTAATCAGCAAATAAATCCACACAACTCTAGAGTAATCATCAATAATAGTCAAAAAATAGGATGCTCCACATAAAGAGACATTTTTATAGGGGCCTCATAAATCACAGTGTATTAATTCAAAAGCATTAGATGCTCTAAAATCACTTATGGGAAATTTATTTTTCGTTTGTTTTTCTCTTTGACAAACATCACAACATTTATTCAAATTTTAAGTACCTTTCTTAAGGTCTACACCTGAAACTATATATCTTGGTAGCTTGCATAGACGGATGCCCAATCGTTGATGCCAAAGATCCAAAGACACGCCTTTTTCAACTTTCAAAGTCGTAATATGCGGTATCCCGATCATCTTCTCAGTTGGATGATTAATTTTTTTTATCTTTTAGCAATTTCATTAGTGTTTGGAGTTGATCCGGGCTCAACCCAAGATATTCTACGTCATTCCCATTTGATGTACTTTTTCTGATTGAGCTTTAGGTATAACCTGGGCTGCATTTACCCGCACAGCACCACAGTCTCGGCCTGCCCCTTTTTCTGTCGAGCATTGTGATGCCCTACCACGACCTTCATTCTTGCTGTCGGTACGCGGTCTATCAGCCCACCACTCGGGGTATCTAATTAGCGCAAAGCAAAAATTTGCGTCATGCCCACTACATTTGCAATGGGAGCAAATCATTGTTTTGTCTTTCTTATCCACTCAACCACGAACAGCAAAAGCCATTACCTCTCCTCTGTCTTCTTTCTCACGTGTCATGGTCTGTACTTGTTGATTGACCCATTAATAAAGCCAAATTTCTTCCTCCCTCTCAAAGTCGTTCTTAACGAACGAGCCCATTCATCATAATTTTTATCCTTCAATTGTACTTGTGTAATCAAGAGACCAGGATTGTCAAGAGTGGTTGTGTCGTAAGGTGAGATAGTTTTTTGTTGACGGGTGTCATCATTGGATTCTTCAGCCATGATTCAATATGTTGGGTGTATATGGGTATGACTCTGATGCGATGACAAAATACCTTGATCCTTTATTTCTCAGAAGATTAAAATATATACAACAATGTTTTCCCAAACTTTCTCTTACATATTCATTCAAATCTGTTTAAAATATGCTAATACAATCAATACATACCCAATATAATCAATCATATCTCATGAAATATTACTAAATAAAAATAAATATATAACAAAGATATACAATAATCACAATAGATTTACTAAATATTTTCTCAAAAATTTAAGTTCAACATATTGATCAAATGACAAATTGTTTCACATTTGAGTATACATTTACAAAATTGTGTTGGAAGAGAAAAAATGTACGGTATTTATATATTACGATAATCTCATTGTTTTATTTTATTATAATGCAAACACTTTATACAATATTTTAGTTTTATTGTTTTATTTATCATAATGTAAAACTTTATTGTTAGTACCCTCACAAGACTAAGGATTTGATGAAGCCAAGCAAGCCAAAGCAAACAAGTAATTGGAAGTGTGTCTTAGGCTTTGTCTTAGAGTGAGAGAGTGTGATTGGTGGTGAAAGAGAATCTATGCATAGTTGAGGAAAAATTCACTAGCACATGGTCTAAAATGATTAAAATAAGCCACAAAGTATAAGTTGAGCTTTTCGTACAAACTGTTTTGAAAAACACTACACGCACTGGACAAAAATAAATCAATTTCTAGCTAAGCGAAATCGATTAAACACACACTGGACAGAACTGCATAACTGTTTTATCAAAACTGTTTTGGGTTTTTCCAATATAAAAACAGAGGGTTTTCTAACGTACGCCAATAAGAGACGAAAATTGAGAATCAATTGAGAAATTATTGTGAAAATCAATTTGGGAAAACTAAGGATTTCTTGATTAAATTGAAAGGGGCTTTTTCTTGAAGAATCAATCTTGACCAAAGTACTGTAATATTGGATTTCTTCAAAACCGTGCAAAGGCCTCTCTTGCTATACCAATAAGGGAATTTCTCAACCTTTCTTGAACCCGTTTGATTCAAGATCTGTGTTGTTTCATTGTAATTTTGTATAATTCTTGAACAATTGTATTGAGTGTGGGCTATAGGGTTTAGCCGTGTGTTGTTCCTGAATTAATTGGGACTGTGGGGTGTGGTTTCAATAATTCAGGGGTTCTCTTGGTTCTTGCATGATGTGAGAACTGTGTGATTGATTGTAATTGTATAATTGAATGTTTTAGTGAAATTTTCTTTGCTAGTGGGGCAAAGAAGACTGGAGGTAATCCTTGAAAAATTGTGAACCGGTATAAATTGCTTGTGTCTCTCTTTCTTGACCCTTCTCTTACATTATTGTTTGAATTCTTGGTCTGCCCAGTGCTGTTAATTCATCACACATCATTTTCTCAATAAATCTGCATTGGTTTAGTTTATTCTGTGTTGAAATCTGGTGTGGTTCATATCTGTTTTGCGCTGCACATTTGAATTCCTTCTTTGACTGAATTTATTGTTGTTGTTTGATTCTATCAATTGGTTTACTGCTGGACAGTTTGCTGCACAATTGATAAATTTTCTGCATAATACTTATTACACAATTTAGTGTTTTGATTAGTTTTATTAACCTGTTATTGTAGCACTTATCCAATGTGTGCCCATTCAATTTTCTTTGGGGTTTTTTGATTCTTATTAGCATACTATAAATCTGATTTTGTCTCTTAGAGTGTCTATACCGATTTGGGATTGGATTGTACTTATAAAATCATTCTTGATTCTTAGTGCAACAATTTATTAATTCTTTTAGCTGTTACTTGATTCTTTCTACCAAACTGATATATTTCTCTTATTCTGAAATCTTGAACATTACCTGTGACTTATACTGAAGGATTAATCTGTGTATTATTCACTGCAGTTTTTCACTGGCATAGTAGCAAAAATTTCAGTTTGGTTATCACATAACTCGAGACAGTTTTTCTGCAGAATTAAAGTCTACTGCAAAATTGCTTCAAAGAGTGGCTAAACTTGGTTTGAAAATTGTATTTAATTCCTATATGGTCTTGATTCCAGTTCTTACAATTGTGTATTAGATGTTATTTCTTAATATGATACTGTGAAGTGCATTTATTTCACATAGCTATTGTGATTGATTTTCATTACTGCACTTGTTTCTTTCATATGTTCTAGAGCTTCCTTAGTTGATTTACTGTGATTTGATTCTTGGATAAAAATTGTTAATAACTGCAGTTTGATTCTTTGTACTACATTGTGTTAATTTCATTTGCAAGGATTTATCTATGCAGTATGCTTTGAGGATCTTGGATCTATGCAGTATGCTTTGAGGATCTTGGTGTGAAACTTAATATTTGTTCTTACTGTCAGACAAATAAATTGGTTCAACAATTTATACTTTTCAAAACTTATAAAATATTTAAACAAAACATAAAATATTTTAAAAATTCAATAAAATAAATTTTTAATAAAAATAAATTAAAAATATCTAACTTTAAAATTATATATAACTCTTAAAAATATTAAAAATATCAGTACGGACATCTCCGTACATTGATTTTGTGAATAGTTGACGTCAAACTACTTAGAAATCAATTTCCTATCTTCAAATCACGTACCTATTTTTAATTCACCTTACCCCACGCCAACTTTACTACAACGCCTCTTTAAACAATTCTCACCCACTTAATTTTTTCTTTCTAAAGATCCTCCTCTTTATATCAATCAACGTCAAATCCACGTTTCTAATTTTTAAGATTCTAACACATCATTTATTTTACCAATTAGAAACAGTATGTTCTCAACTAATTTATGCTCTTCCTTTTTTTTTCATACTCTTCATTTTTTTTCATAACCTTGTGAGAAGAGAAGCTTCTTATCCGAAAAATTATTTAAACTCTTACTTTTTTTTTTTTAAAATACGCTATCTTAGTGTACTTACATCTTTATTATAAAAATAAGTACGGTATCTTTTAGTAAGATATATTAACTTTTTTTGCTGTCTTAATATTCGAGAGAAAAATGAAAAGAAAAAAAATATATACTTTTTACTTTAAATTTTTTCTTATATTAATTTTTTCTATTTTTAAGAGAGATAATTATAATTTTCTTTTTTCCAGTAAAACTACTTTATTATGTATTATTATTTTGCTTTTCTTTTCATCTTTTATTTTAATTGTGAGTTTTTATATTATATGATATCAGACTTAATTGTTGATTGTATTCCCCAATCAGAAAATTATGTAAGAGTATGATATGTGATTGCAACTAGTTTGATTTTCACATAAGAAAAGAATCATTCTTTCTACAAGATAAAGAGTGTGGTAGTTTGAAAGTTCATGTCTACGAAAATTCTCACAAAAAAAAGACTTGGTATTTAAGTGTGTCTATTAGTGGTTCATCTCTCTTTCCTAGCTTACTTGGTGTATTGGTTTATAATTTACCATCCACTAGTATGAAAATGAGATTCGGCTATAAGATACCATGTCAATTAAAATAGAACTGTTGTAAAAAAAAATACAGTGACAATTTTGTAATTAATTGAAGATATATTAGATCGATTATATTTTAACTGATGTAAAAGGCATCATTCTACATCGATTGTAAGTAACAACCGATGTAGAGAGCAGTCTAATAAACTCCCTTGAATAAACAAATTGAAAAACAATTGGACGTGCCACTTATTACATCGATTGTTACATCAATTGATGTAATATCATTGGATTGAGCACTTACCAGTTGGCCAAAAGCTATAACCATTAGTCAGGTGCAACTCTGTCTACTTAAGAGCGTAGCAGCCCAAACACTACGATTCGATTATGACTCAACCCACCTGACTTCCAGTAGGGACAATTGATGTCACCTGCAACAATCTACCCCTCAACAATTGTTCCATTTGGAATCAAACTCTTTGATTGTCACTCGGCCCACCTAGCCTACACCATAGGACAATTATGCAACCTGTAACAATCTCCCCTTAAACAATTGTCCCACTGGGAATCAAACTCGTGACCTTGGCTTTGGATTGAGCGCTTACAACTAGGCTAGTAGTTATAACAATAAGTCAAGGTGCAACTCTTTCTACTTAAGAGCATAGCAACTTAGGCTCCATGATTCGATTGTGACTCAGCCCACCTGACCTCCGCCACAAAACAATTGATGTCGCCTGCAACAAATATAATGGTATTTGTTTAGAAGATAAATTTTTTTAAACGTATAACGGGCTACATACTAGATTGGTTGTTAATTGCAATCGATTTGATATAGTAGTTATTACATTGGTTATGATAAGAATTGATTTAATATGTAGATATTACATCGGTTGTTATTATAACCGGTGTAATGTGTCTTTTTCAACCCTACTATAGTCATTCATTGCTTTCACTCCTTTGTGCTTTCTCTCCTTTACTGTTCACTTTGTCTTTCCTCCACTACCATCTTCGTGTTTATGTGGTCTGCTCGTGTCTTCTGCTCACATCTCCACCAACATTTTCATTATTCCCATCTTGTGCTTCCATTTCTTCATCTTCCTTTCTCATCTTCAATAGGTACGGACACTCCCATTTACAATATTAGATGGAAATGTTGGTATGAATTTGCTTAAGTTTTGGTATTAAAAGGGCAAGGCACACACTCACGAAATGATTACTTAGAATGTTTTTATGCCCGTTTCTTTTTGGGTTGCACTTTTGTTTTATCTTACTAAAACATAATTTTCCTTGTTTATCACTAGTAGAAAAAACACATTTAATCGCGGTTATACAAGGCTTATAACCACAGTTCTGGAATCGTGATAGATCCAACCATGACAAAAAGTACTGAAGCTACCACTGCAGTTTTCACTACAACCGCAGTGGTACATTCAATTATTTTTTTTAAGAAAATGGCAGCAGCTATTTGCTGCTGCCACCCCTTCCCCGCCGCCACTGCTTCTCCCAAACCCCACGGAAACCCATTCCCCCAATTTCCCTCCCTCAAAACCCCTTTCCCTCTTCTCTCCCCGACAACCCCGTCCTTTTGGACCACTACACCTGTAAATCTTTTGATTGCCTCAACAAGCAAAACCCCAACCTCGTCTTCCAACCCAACCCAGAAAGTATTGAAAGAATTTGAAGAGGATGACATGAGTGTTGAGTTGTGGTGGGGAGTGGCCGCATTAACCCGGAACAGCCTCTGGTGTCACATGTGTTGATGCCCAACCTACGAACTAAAATTGAACAGAAATTTTAGAAATCTCATAAACAAAAACCAAATAAATAATCCCAACGAAAAATGTTTCCTTTTACTCTCTTCTCACTTCTAACCTGTGCTTGTGTGCTTTCAATAACAAAACTGCATACAAAGAAACATACCCTCACTTTTAGTTTCTCAACACAGCAACATCAAAACGCAACCATAAAAACACAGCACAACCCCAACCTCTCTTTCTTTTTCTCTCCCTTTCTCCTGTAACATTCTTCAATTGGTGAAAGCTGCCACTCCTAGGGTTTTCATTTCACTCTCTCAAGTTCTCATTCTCTTCCCTTCCTGTCCCCTTCTTTCTTTTAATTCCTTTCCCTTTGTTAAAGTGTGCCCGCCTTGGCCTCGATGTTGGCGGTAGCACCGACTCATTTGTCACTGCCATGAAGCTCCGCAACGTAACGGTGGTGACCACCACCATGAACTTGGCGACGCCGAACAGCTAGGCCGTCGCGTTATGGGGGCTGGAGCCCCTGCGCTGCTGTAGCAGCGACTGCCACTATTCGATGGAGTGGTGGATCTGGTGCAATGCGGGCGCGCCGTGAACCGGTGGATCCCGACAGTGGTGTTGAAGTTTTTGTTGTTTGATGCTGATAGGGTGTTGAGGGGTGGAGGGTACCTTTGGGTGGACCATTTTTTTAGCAAAAGGGAGGACCTTGCTGCATCTATTTAAAACATAATTATTTAAAAATTACGCCTACCAGCACGTTTTTGGCTCCAACTGTGGTGGTATCTCCCTACATTTAAAAATTATTTTCTGGCTACCACCGTGGTTCTGGAAACAACCGCGATGGTATCTTCCTGCAGTCTCAATATTAAAAAATTAATTGTGCCTACCTTCGCGGTTCTGGAAATAAACACGGTGGTATCTCCCTACAGAACTTTATTTTAAATATTTGTTTGTCTTACCACCGCAGTTCTCGTACCAACCGCAGTGGTATCGTTGCACATAATTTCAAAAATGTCACCGCATTGTTTTTAAACGCGGTTCCCTCTTAACAGTAGTGATATCCTGTCTTCGAATGTGTTTTATCTACTAGTGTATGTTGGTACTTACTTGGCTCTAACTATTTATGTAATGGTGCATACACTGATTAATACTTTCTATCTAGTTTTGTCTATTATTTAAGCATTTTTTTGAGACAATTTGTATATTTTGTATTTGCTAAGTTTCTTCTAATCTACTTGGTTCTAATTATGTGTCAATGGCAGTTATGATTTAGAGATGAGTTAATTAATAAAAAAAATGTGAAGTTATTGAGAAAATTTACTACATGATGTTCCATAAGGCTCTCAACATTAATTGGAATTTCGGGATAGAGATCATAATAAACAAATAGGATTATTTAGTAGTTTCAAAAATAAATTAGCCCTATGTATTAGAGGTTTTGACTAGGAGCTTTCTCCACTGCCACTAAACTACTAAACTAGGAGGTTTTGGTTAAACTTGGAAGATTAACAAAACTAAAGGTAAACGGTTATAGGTATAGTTTCAAATTCAAATTAATTTAGAAAACTCTAGAATGCAATTGATTCTTAAAACTGTCCAAGTTTCTAAAGAAACTTTGAATGCTCCTTTTTAAAGGAAATATCCTTGAAAAAAAACATTACTTCCAACTAGAATAACTAGGAGAACTAGGATTCTTCTGTATTTTATGTTGCTTTTATGTTATTGAATGTTATATATGTTGAACGTGTTGGTATTGGATTTGAGGTTGTTCGATCCTTGGAAATGAGTATTTTACGTTGTGCATTGAGTGAACCTTGGTTTTCTGTTTCAGATTCAATATAAAGATTGAACATTACCTCCAATTTTACTTATTTCCTTAAATTTAAAAACATATGGAGGTAGTAATAACAATCGTTATATTGAACTCGAATTGTCTGTTTGGACAGTTTAGGAAGATTAAACAAATTTTTCATAGTTAACTAGTATGTATAATTAATGACATTATTTATATTTCATCAAATTTTGGTTCATTGCATTTCATATTGATCTTCAGGTGCCTATTTGATTGTGGTTGACTTAATGTCACCACTTTCAGTTCATGTTACCTAAAGATCGATCTGAAATGCTACCAAAATTTTTTGAGGCTTAAATAATGCATAATAAAATGGACGTACTAATTAAATATGAACAAATGAATCTTTGTGAATGGTATAAGGTCACACATTCTTTTAAAAAATGGGAGATACTCATTCATAAACTAAAATCTTCTACCTGTAGTCATGGATCGAAGTTGCATAAATGCAAGTCAAATCAATGATGTGTATGAGAATGACATTGAAGAATTTCTACAATTTACTCAATGGAATGAAGGAGGTATAAATGGAAGATATTATTGTCCTTTGTGTTAATTGTTTGAATGAGAAATGACTAGAAATTCAACTGATATAAGAGCATGTTCTTGGTATTGGTTTCTTGAAGAGCTATACAAAGTGGACCTAAAATAGTGAAGTTGTAGATCGACCACCTGTATAAGAATATGAATGTCAACATTGTAATATACATTATGAGGATTGCATGGAAGACATGATTCATGATATCAAAGAAGATAGTTTCTACCAAGCACAAATATATGATTCATTGACAGATGATTCAGAAACAAATTTGTATCCTAGTTGTTCAAGCTTAACACGTTTGTCAGTAATATTAAGATTATTTAATATCAAGGCAAGAAATAGGTGAACTGATAAAAAAATCAATGAATTGCTTGGATTGTTACATAAAATGCTTCAAGAAGGTAATACATTGTCGACTTGTCACTATGAGGCAAAGAAGATATCGTGTTCGATGGGTATGAAGTAACAAAAAATACATGTATGTCCCAATAATTTTATTTTGTATAGAGAAGAGTTTGAAGCATTGCACAAGTGTCCTAGATACGAGGTATTACGATACAAAGCAAGGGATGATGACAGTGACGAAGAAGACGTGAAAAAGGGTTCTTCTACAACAAGTATTATGATATCTTCCAACCATACTGCGATTTAAATTTTTTTTGCCAATGTTAATGATGAAAAGAACCTTACATGACATGTAAATGGAAGAAAATGTGATGGGTTGTTACGACATGTTGTCGATTCATCGTAATGGAAGACAACTGATTATTTTTATCTTGAGTTTAAGAGTGATCCAAGAAATATTAAACTTGGTCTTGCAACTTACGGTAATTTAAGTAGAAAACATAGTTCAAGGCCTATTTTGGTCATATTTATTATTTGCTGTATTGGTTGTATATGAAGAGAAAATATATGATATTGTCTATGATGATATCAAGATCAAGACAACCCGAAATTGACATAGATGTTTATCTAAGTCCATTGATAGAATAATTGAGATTTTTATGTAATGAAGGAGTTGAGGGATTTGAGGCATATGCAAAGATGAATTTCAATTTACACGCTTTTTTATTTTGCACCATTAATGACTTTCTAGCATATCAAAAGGACATAACTACACCTCCACCCTAAATTGGTGAGCAAGTGTACAATTGAGTATGCCTTGTCGAAGTGACTTTTGTGAAAACACTCAAGAATAGTGGTGCGAAAAACATATGGAAGAAGAAATTGATATTTCTCGAACTTCCATATTGGTCAAAGCTAGATGTTAGACATTGTATAAATGTAAAACATGTGAAAAAGAAAGTTTTTGATAATATAATTGGCATGTTGCTAAACATTAAAGGAAAGAAGAAGGATGATATAAATGCTCGTAAAGATCTGGTTGAGATTAGTGTTAGTTTGGAGTTACGACCATAACCTCATGATAAATAAATATATTTGTCACCAACATCTCATACTTCGTCAAAATTTGAAAAGGTCATTTTTTTATGGATGTCTGCTAGGAACTAAAGTACCACGAGGATACTATTCAAATATTAAGAGTCTCGTATCAATAAAAAATTTGAAACTTATGGGCTTAAAATCTCATGATTGTCATGTTCTCATGCAAGACATTCTCCCAGTGGATATTTACAAAAAAATGTTAGACAAGTCATCACTCATCTTTGTCTATTCTTCAAAGCTATTTGTAGGAAAGAAATTCATCCTAATAGGTTGGATGACATAGAAACTGGAGCTATCATTATCTTGGGTCAAATAGAGATGTATTTTTCTCCTTCACTTTTTGACATCATGGTCCATCTAATTGTTCATTCAGTGAGGGAAATTAGAATATGTGGTCTTGTGTTTTTCTGATGGATGTACCCATATGCATGAAGATATTGAAAGGGTATACGAAGAATCCTATCATCCAGAAGCATCTATTGTTGAGAGATACATTGTTGAGGAAGCAATTGTGTTTTGTACAACGTATATGTCAAAAGTATATGTCATAGGTGTTCCAAAGTCTCGATATGAAGGAAGGAATGAAGGCAAAGGCACACAAGATGTAAGGGTGGTTCAAAAAGATGAACATAAAGTTTTCCAAGCACATTTGGATATTTTGAACAATACTAATGATTTTCTTCCTTACATAGATACACAAAAAATGTTATTGAAGTCAATGAACCCTCGTGCAAATGAAAAATGGTTGTTGACTGAGCATAACAAGACCTTTCTGAAATGGTTTAAAGATAAAATTCCTTAAGAAGATTGTGATGTTGAGGAATTGAAATGGTTAGCACGAGGACCTAACTTTGATGTCATAGCATGGTCTTGATATGACATTAATATGTTGTCTTTTTATACAAAGATTGAAGATGACAAAAGTATAATGCAGAATTACAGTATGACCCTTGAGACAGAGTCAATGCACTTTGCTAGTTTAAAAGATAATAATCTTGTGATGGCTACAATAAGTTACTTTGGAGTAGTTGAAGAAATTTGGAAGGTTGACTACGTCACATTTAAAGTGCCTATATTTAAGTGTAAATGGGTTGATAGTACCACATGAGTGCATGTTGATAACTTAGGTTTTACTTTAGTTTATCTTGCAAAGGTTTATGGAAGATCCTTTCGTCATGGCTTACTAAGTAAAACATATTTTTCATGTAAAAGATCTTTTTAAGAAGAATGGAACATGATGTTGATCACACGATGACTCATCTAAACTGTAGACAATCCTTTATTCACGAGACACACATTGTAATTATCACAATGAAAGAATATGTGAGAATACTATAACACTTCCACAATAGAAATAAGTTATGCTTATTTATTATTCTTACATTTTAATTTTAACATTGATTATATTTAATTTGAATCTATATCTTAAAGGTGCTTTTATTTTTTGCAGGTCCCATTGTTGAGTCATCAAAAAAGACTAAATAAATTACACGACGTATATTGTGTGTAAGGAGTCGTGACTTTGAATATAAAGAATGAGTGAGTGTCATACCGTTACATATTTAGACCATATTAGAATATGATTTCACATATTTGGATAAGTTGTCTTTGCTTGCTTCCACCCTCCATGTTGCCTATCTTGCCATTGACATTACAAAGTTCATCTTTGCAGCTTCGAGCACCCTCATCATCAACGTTAATACTTCATCTCTTATCAAATATAAGAGTTTGTATTGGTCTTAAGTAGATTTTTAAAATTTTCAACCCTTATCACTAGGTTGTGTACGTCAAGTGGGATTCAAATGAATCCACAACACAAAGGGCCCTATGCTTCTCTGTTTTTCGACCACACTTCTTTCATATGGCACTATTTTCTACTAGTTGAGGAGGTAAAGGAACCCAAACAAAAAGCAGCAACACCACTGTGATATGCAATAGTTGGTAGGTGCAATTGCGAGAAATTAGAGGGAAATCGGAGGGGCATCACATTGGTTATGGACATACTGTGTTGATGTTATTTCCATATGTTTTCTAGTGTTCTTTGGCCATTTCTATATTCTACACAAGAAGAGTATGTTGTTTATGTTGGTTGGACAACAAACTTTTGGGATAAACATGTATTTCAATCCTCAAGCTATTAAGACACTCATATCAATGGAATTTTCAAATTAGTGTAATTTTCATATCAATGATATTTTCAAATCCAATTACCTTATGTGCTCTCCTACTTTAAATAAAACGCAATCAACAAAATAACTCTAATAATTATTCTAAATAAATTTTAAACACGTAATACTAAATTGACATAATTTTCTTTTAAGCATATAGATAATTTTCGCTTAAGCTTGAGCTAAAAGGGTGAGTTAGGTCTGGTGAGCTAACGTACCAGCTTGCTACTAATTTGGCAAACTGATTTGATATTTTCATCTCCCCGATTCGCTCTGGCCTACCCGTCAACTCAATAGGTGAAAGATAAGTCACAGTGAGTAAGCTAATTGGTCCATATTTTAATGAAAAATTAAAATGATTTTTTTTTATATTATATTATTTGAAAAATACAAATATGTAATAGTATTGTAGCTTTAGACATTAACACCTACAAATTAGGTTTCAATTATTAAATATAGCGGAGTAATTTAACATATAAAAATATTTAATTTATTCAATTAGAGACATTACAAAGTTAAAGATTTAGAAAATATTTATATGATGAAAAATTGGTGCGCTGGTATGGTAAGTTGGAACTTTGAACCTGCCCAACCGTGACAGGCCAGTCAGCTCAGTCCTATTTTTTTCCGGACTAATGCTGGTTGGACTTAAAATGGATCATACTAACCCACCTTGTCACTCCTACTTAAGCGAATACTAAACCATGTGAACTATATTAACTTACATGTTTTCTCTTAAGCACAAATTAATAACTATTTAAGCATGCATGCTCGAAACAAACCCTTAAAAATTTTAAGTTTTTTGTGTCATCACTTAAAAGTTTATTAATGATAGCTCTAAGAGACTAATGCTTAATAACAAGTTTATCATCTTGTATTCAATTGTTAAAGCACCCATGGAAAACCGCTTAAGCACACATGTAATTTTGTTTAAGCATGAAAGCTCAAAGTGGAACACTTATTGAGTGTTATTCGTTAAACATTTATAAAAAGTCGCTTTAAGCAGCAAATTTACTTGTTAATTTGCATAGCTTCACTTAAGCATTGCTTAAGTTTGAATACTAGAAAACGTTTTAACTTAATATACTTTTCCTGAAAGGGTTATCTTTATTGTTTAAGCTACAGCGCTTGAAACCGGATATATGACACTTGTGGTTGAATACGTTTAAAGGATCAAATATTTTTATTTTAAGATATGCACCACAATAGTATAGAATACAAAGCTTTGGACTATTTGAATAAAAAATTACACGCTTAAGAAAAGAATGATTTTTATAAAGACACTTTTATTATAATGCTCGTGGTTGTTGTAACAAAGAGAGTCGCTATTTTATTGTATTCATTTGGTGATGACAACTTTTATAACGCAGATTTTAGCCACAAATTATTACCTTTCTAAGTTGTCGTTAATAATTCACCTTTTGTGACAACTTCTATAACATTTTCAGAAACAATATACTTGTCACAAATTTTATTTTTTACTTTTTTTTACAAATTCTTTTACTATAGAGTAATTATTTATCGTGCTATTTCATAAAAAATGTTTTTTTAATTAATGTGAGTATCTTTTGAACATATATGAGTAAAATGATTCCAAGATATCTTTCTCTGTAAATAAAATTTTCCTACTATTTAGTCTTTCTTATGATACCAAAAGATGTTTAAGAAGTTTTTATTCAGTATAACTTTGGAAAACTTATTTTTATACTTATGCACTAGTTACAACCACAACCAATAATAAAATTTTATAAGAAGTTGAAACATTTAGATACCAATACATAATTTTGACAAACTCAGTCTCAATGCTTTAACATTAAATTCATTAGGATAAGTCATTTTCTAACATCTGCAAAGGAAAAAAAAAACATCTAAATCAACATCTCATATAATACTTCTGAAAAAAAAAAGGTACGTGTAGCACAATTCATTACCATCTAATGACTTTAATATACCTCAACAATACACAATTATATTTTATTCTAATACAAGATAAATAAGAACAGAAAATTAAACTTAGACAGAAAAAAGAAAATTACATAAATTTATGATAAATATTGATGGTTTAGTTCTTCTCATGGACTCGTTTACCAGCAATAACTCACTACGGATACACCTCAATGATAGAAACCAAACCTAGAGAGGGAGTGATCTTGTAGTTAGTGAAGCCAGCAGAGAAAATGAGGTTGGCCCACTCTTTTTCATTTCTTTCTTTTGCAGCGAACAACATCATCATCTGCATATCAAAGAAAAACTGCGTCTCAGTTAATTCACGCTCTTCCTTCTTATTCTCCATCACCATGTCTATGATAATAACCCTTCCCTCCCTAGCTATTGCCTCCTTGCAATTTTTCAGTATTTTCACACATTCCTCGTCCTTCCAGTTATGCAATATCCTCTGCTTCATTGTCAAAGTACAAATGATAAGGATCACAAAACACCAAAGAGGAAAATCAGCATTAATTGTGTATATCCACATTAATTTTTTTTTTTTCAAAAATCACCACGTCATATTTTAGTTTACTTCTACAAAATCTTTGTATAGTTACCCTTAAGTCCAGTTAGTTTGAAACAGTTGTTCTTTAGACTCAGTTTATACTTCCAATTTTGGATCTGAGGCAATAATTTAGGTGTGTGTTCTTTTTCTTCCAGATGTTTCAACTTTTTCTATATTCTTGCATCTCCTTTTTCTTCTATGTTTTCTTTTTCTTTTGTTTTCTTGGTCCTTTAAATTTTTAGTGTAAGACATGTTTTTAATCGTTATAAATATAATTAAATTTTATTTGTTCTTTAACTGCAACCACAAAAGGTTGTTGATCCACGATTAGCTGCATGACAAAATCCATTAAGTAATAATGTAGACCATTTTATGGAATATAATGAATACTTAAATAATATACATTTACCTTCATCATAATGGTATCAGCTGAAGGAATTGCTTCAAACATATCTCCTCCAACATAATCTAAGTTCTCAGTTCCTTGCAAATCAGCAACAACATGTGGCAGATCCAATACAATGCACTTTAGTTGAGGGAATGACTTAGCTATAACCTTAGCCAAAGTCCCTGTCCCCCCGGCAACATCAACGAGTGACTTTGATCCTTTAAACACCCCCTGGCACTTCTCAATCACTGCACTAGAAACCCATTGAGTGTCACTAGCCATGACATCGTTGAAATGGGCATTGAATTTAGGCTTAGAGCCAGCAAAATCCCAAAATGTCATCCCATTTTCAGTGTAAAATGGTGTAGGGTCTTCATTTGTTAACCAAGTAGAGAGTTGATACCACGGATTAATATAAACTACGAGTTGTAAGAAAGACGCCATGCTCGAGGGGTGGTCCTTTAGAAGTAATTTGGATGCATCAGTTAGGTCATACATCAGTTCATGCTCATTTTGGGTGGAATGGTGTTCAGAGAAGAAATCAGAATGAGTCAAAATTCTCATCAAGCGGCTGATAAAGCAAGTCTTGGAAGGGTGGATTGGTAAAGAAGCAATGAGTTTAGAGAGTGGCATAGGTTGGCCATAGTTGTGTATGACATCTGGTATGCTCAACTCAATAGCACATTTAAGAGACAAAGAGTTTATGAATTTGAAGCTATGATTCCAAACATGGGTTTGAGCTCGAAACAATTTTGAAGCATGCTCTTCACCCTGGGTTTCCATATATAATTTGGTAAGTTTGTGTGGGATAAAGGTGTATTTATAATAACCAAAAGGTGGTGTGCTACATAAATATCTTGATGTGTTCTTGCTCGTACTAGTAACTTGAGTAACCTTAATGTTTTCCCAACCACTTTTGCTTTAAATATCATCACTTTCTAAAATGATACGTGGTGTTCCGGTATGCATATGACTAGGGAAAGCTAAAGATGGATATTTACAAAACACTTGGTATACATAACAACAACCAAAATTATACTTTAATATTATTATTCATGAATTACATCAATTTAACATTCCGTTTTATTTAATAAAATATTATATAATAATAAAATAATAATTTATTTTAACATAAGATGATTGTATCTTATTGGATGTTGTTTCAAATATCAACATCATAATATAGAAAAATTATTCTTTGACATCACTTTTCATGATGAACTACGTCTATTTGATATTGATTTTATTTAATAAAATATTATATAACAGTAAAATAATAATTTATTTTAATTTTAAATAGTTGTATTTTAGTGTATGTAATGTCAAAATATCAGCACTTAAAGAACAAAATACTTTCTTTTAAAACACGACATTTATGAATAAATTTATATTCGTTAATTATTTATATTTATATTTTTACAATAAAATTAATATATAAATAAAATATTTAACAAGTTTCAGTATACCTCAACATAATAGTGTGGCAAAGCAAATGAACAAGACTTTCCTGAATAGAGCATGAGTTATACTAAGAATAACAAAAGTGACCCAGTTTCTTTGGGCAAAAATATTTAAAATTGTCTATTACATGATATGTCAATCACTATCAATAATGATAGGTTTAAAGATACCGATGGAGATGTTGATTGACAAACCAATTAATTATTATCCCATAATGTAGTTGGTTGTCTTGTGTACGTAATGTACACATGAAATGTCTAACTCATGTATATTCTTGGGTTATCTGGACAATGTGAAAAGGTTGTTGTTAGAAAGAATGTAACTTTGGTAGAAAATGAACTACAAAATGACAAATGACAACTATACCAAGGACATTGCCATTGTACAAATAGAGAAGAAGCATTAAGATGATTCTTCTAAGTCAAAACAAGATCATGAAGAACAAGACCAAAATAAGGTTAATAATAAAGGACTCTGACAATCAACTCGAGAAAAGGTTAAACCATCTTTACAGTCAAAATATTTTATGAAAAACCATGATGCATATTATCTTTTGAATGAAAAAAGAGATCTTTCAACTTTCAAAAGCTTGTGAGTGCCTCAAATTCTTCATTGTTGATGACGTCGATGCAAGAAAAGATAACTCTTCACATCAACAAGACATGAAAAGTTGTTGAACTCCTAAAAGGTCAAATAGTCATTGGTTGCAAATGGGTCTAAAAGATCAAAAGAGATGGTAATGATCAATTGGAACGGTTTCATGCTAGTTTGGTAGTAAAGGGACATCATTAGAAAGAAGGCATTAACTTTAGAGAGACGATTTCACAAGTTGTTAGATTTATAATTGGTACAATGTTCAAACTAAAATACTTTAAATAACAAGAAAATTTGTGTTTTAGGTTGACCAAATCTCTGTACAGTTTAAAACATGCAACTAAGTGTTGATATACAAGATTCGATTCCATCATTATTATCCTTGGTTACAACGGTCTGAGTTCAGACCATTGTACCAATTATAATAGGTTTGAGGAGAATGATTTTATCGTCTTATTGTTGTATATTAAGGCTATATTGGTGATAGGCTCCAATAAAGTCATATCTAATAATTGAAGATATGACTAGAAAGCTTTATGTGAAGGATTTAGGATTAGAAAACAAGGATTTTAGGGATGCAAATTAGTTGAGACATAAAAGATAGGAAGGTTTGGCTTTCTCAAAAGAATTACTTAATGAAAATTTTCCAACGCTTCAACATGTAAGATTGCAAGCAAACACTACTAGAAATTTCGTCATTATCTACAGTCGAAATCTGTATATAACAATGAAAATCTGTATGTAATTTGAATTTATGTACGGATTACATACGGACAAAAAATCGTATGTAAAATCGTCGTAGGTAACACTTGCATACAGATTTCAAAATTCATATGTAATTACAAACAAATTTATCCGTATTAATTATATACGAATCTGGTCTATATGTAAAATTTGTATGTAATCACATACCGAACGAACCAGATCCAGTTTCAATTATTCGTGATACCTGATATCACCTAAAGAGATAATTCCATAACATCTAAGCACTGATCAATCCATATCATTACTGAATTAAATAGAAAGATGAAAAATATTCTATTTCATAAATACATAACAAAAGAGTTAACATGAGTACCACACCTAATAATAAAAGTAATTACAACACAATCACAAAATGACAATATCCTAACATACGTCTCAATTAAATATCAATAATGTTTTTAGAAACTAATAACTACTATAATGATTATGCAAATTATGTTAATCTCTTTGTGGTTCTTCATCATGTTGTGGCTGCTCATAGCCTTGTCTTTCATTCTGCTGCTGTTGATTTTATGGGTGACGATCAGCTTGCTACAAAATATTTTGGGCAGTCATTGCAGCTGGAGGGCTAGGTACTGGAGGAGTGCACCAATAAATTTCTGGATAGACCTGGAAGTGGGAGTTCATATGACGAATTTGGTCCTCATTAGTGGATAATCGCTGTCTCAACTAATTAATCTCTTCGGAATCAACTTGCTTGATGCTTGGCGCATGAAGCTCTCAACACTTTCATCATGGGGGACATTTCCAATTCCATATATTCGTCCCTGTATTTTCCATCAGCAGCCTCATACCAACATTTATTCCTTAGACTTTCTTCCTCAATAGGATCTAAGGGACTGCTTTGTGCAGCACCCGCTGTAAAAGCAGACTTGGACATTGCTCAAGAATATCTACTCTCAAACTTTTCCTTCGAAGAGAAAACAATTTTTGTCATAAAAATAGTAACAAATTTTATTGTGATGTAATAAAAGTAACTCACATGCGTCCTTTTGGATCTATCATTGACGAATTGTACGGTAGTTTTTCTTATATGCGTTTATTGGAAGACTTCATCCAGATAGACGGACCTACCAAGCTCTTATGACTGCAAACAAAATCATTACAAAGTAAAGAGTTACTAAATAATTATTACGGCATGTAATAATAACAACACATATTCAAGAATTTATACCAAATGGATGGCGTGTTAGTGTGCGCTAATGGAACCCCCATTGTGCAAACAACCACCTTTATTCATGAATTACATCAATTTAATATTCCATTTTATTTAATAAAATATTATATAATAATAAAATAATAATTTATTTTAATATAAGATGATTGTATCTTATTGGATGTTGTTTCAAATATCAACACCATAATATAGAAAAATTATTCTTTGACATCACTTTTCATGATGAACTACATCTATTTGATATTATTTTATTTAATAAAATATTATATAACAGTAAAATAATAATTTATTTTAATTTTAAATAGTTACATTTTAGTGTATGTAATGTCAAAATATCAGCACTTAAGAACAAAATACTTTCTTTTAAAACACGACATTTATGAATAAATTTATATTCATTAATTATTTATATTTATATTTTTACAATAAAATTAATATTACATATATATATATATATATATATATATATATAATATTTAACTTGTATCATTAGAATAATGAATACGAAATAATTAATTCTTGAACATAATGTATATATTTATTTTAATTAAAAAAATTAGACTCTACTGTATATTGTTCTAATATTGCTACTGATTGTTTCATACATAGCAACATATTGGTTAGATTACGCGACGGAGAAATGAAATACGAAGATTTTTCCAAGTTATCCTCAACATACACAATGTTTTGCCCCACCTATTAAAAACATTGCAAAATGGCTTTTGAAGTTGTTATTGTAGAGGACAAGGGAACCTTTAACAAATCATGCACTCTTTGAGGCAAAATAAATCATTTAACCTAAAAAGAGAAGTCTTATTCACTAAGCATAATTGCAAGAGGATATAATATTTATACTAATCTATTATGCAAATTTCTGTATCTGCATATATTATAATGTGTACCTCATACAATAAATGTTATAGTTATTGGTTGAGAAACCAATTTTGTATTAAATACTGATAATAGAAAACTATTTTGTTGAATAATTGGGTTATTTCATAAAATATGTCACGCGGGCGTCAAAAGTCTCGATCACATTATGACTACTGCTCCTAATACGAGCGGGTGTTCTAGATAATATCTTGATGATTATTTCTTCCATCGAAGAAAAGATAAGGAAAACAAATAATTTGTTTTATACTCAATTAGTGTTTGAGGAAACTCAACAATTGAGAGAATGATTAGTTATGAAGCATGAACACACTCTTAAATAATATTTCGTTTTTAAGCACTAACACTTTTAAAAAAATAAATATTTATCATTAGTTCGATAATAATGTCGGATTTGTATTATACGCACAACATATTCTAATAACATATCTACTAATTTAGTAGTCTTCATTTTTGAAAGTAGGTTAAGTAATGTTGATTTTTTAAATTAGCCAATTAAAACGGTTTAATATCACTCAAACCCACATTAATACATTCTTTTTAGATATATTTAATTTATTTTTTAATTTTAATATTAATTTAATTTACGTTGAGTTTTACCGATATTAATAACAATAATTTTAAAAGAAAGTTTCTCGTACAATACTTATATTTTTTAACGAAATAAAATACAAACAAAAGTTATGTTGGACCAAAAAGATGTGAATAAATGTGGAAAAAAGAGATTAATATGAATTAAAGATATGAGAGATATGAGAAAAATAATGTTAGTGGAGGAAACGAGTGATAATGAATGAGATGAGTACATATAAATGAGACAAGTATAAAAATATTTATATAACAAATGAGAAAGAAAAATTATGAGTGAGAAGATTTGTTTTCTTTAGATATGAGTGTTATATATTTTATACTAGCGTCAACTTAATTATCGCTAACATAAATTAATAATAAGATAAATAAAATTAATATAGACTTAATTTACTTTATATATATATATATATATATATATATATATATATATATTAAAAATAAATAAAGATTGACATCAATTAGGTTTACACTAATATTATTTCTTTTTAATATTTATTTAGTTAGCATCAACGCTAATAGGACAATAACATAAATACTTATGAAAAAAAATTAAAAAAAATAAGGAGTTACATTTGACTAAACTCACTCTATTAACATTCAAAATAATTTTTTATTTTATCATTTGATCTTGAATGTGAATATGATGACATTTTTTTAATCAACTAAAAGAATAATATAAATGAAAAGCGGGATGCTTCAACCTTTTTACAAAAGAAAAAAAAGTTTGGATTTGTGCATAGACTTCAACTAACTTTATCATCACTCAACCAATACAAGTAATCCTATAGGCCATCTACAAAACACAATGTTACACATTGTTAATAACTAACCAAAACAATACAATTTCGAATTAGTAAATCAAGACTGCTACACAAACTTTCAAAAGTTTCTGCAAAATATTAAACTTTCAAATGAAAGGTAATACGACCTTTAAATGATTAATTATATGCTTTCCATCTAGTGACATGGGCTAACATAATTGGTTTATGTTATAGGATGACCTTGCAAAAATTCTCTAGCATCTATAGTACAACATATTTATTTAGTTTAGAGCACTCCTATTAGTGTGACTGATCTCATCTAAAAAAAATTGCAAGCCAAATATTTTTGGATTACATCATAGCAAAATCTTAGCTACAAATAGCCAGATATTGTAATGTTGACAATCTCTACTCCTATAATATATCATTTCCATCTCATAGAGTTTTAAGACTGTAACATTAAAATTGAACATTAGTCTCCTATAATCAGAACTTTCCAAAAAAACTATCCAACAGTAAAACAAATTACATGTAACCCCATCATAATAAACCAAGAACATGACCTGTAACCAATATAAAGATTCAATTAATTGACTTCAGACAAGACGTAGGATTCATAAATGAGTAGGAAAAGTTAGCTTTCCTATTCTTCTTAAAGATCCAAGCCCATGTTTTTAATTGCACTAATGCAAACCCCTTCATTGCATCAAAAGTCTTATTTCTGAAAACAACATAATTTCTACATTTCCATATGATCCAAATTATACCCACCCATAGTGTTTTTCACACAGTGTTTCCTTTAGTGCCTATTCCCGTAATCTCGAAACTTTTGAAATGTTCCCTTGCCCTACTATAGAGTGCGTAAGTTGTCTTCATATCCATACATCACATAAATACCAAAATTTGCTAACCTTCTTAGAAGTGAAGAATAAGTGGGAGATCTTTTCTTCATTTGCTTAACAAAGTACGCATCTATTAATTACTCCCACTAAACCCGTTTTATGGAGATTATCAAGTGTAAGAAACTTACCCAATAAAACCCTTCAAACACAAAACTGAACAGTTGACATTGAGCTGATTAAGCTTAATTTATGCTGACTTGAGTAAATACAATACCTCTCCATTCCCATTCCAGATCCAATCATCCTTCTAGGTCCTCTTAATTGTATAATTATGGATGTAAACCACCTCCTCCTCCATCTAAAATCTCACATCCACTCATTATCACATCAATGTCCAACACTATTTATTAAAAGAGTCTTTTTGGCATGAATTGGCATTAATAGGATGACATGACTGTAGCTTTTATTGGCTTGTCCCTAACTTACTAACTCAATTTTTTTTTTTAATATTTTTCTAATTCATCATTTAATTTGTTTCTTTCCTCTTTAAAAAAGTAAGTAGACAAACAAATAAAAAAAAAATCAAAGAAAACAAATTTATCAATAAATTGGTGAAAACAAAGAAATAAAAATAACAATTATATCACCTTCTTAACAACAAAATCAAAAAATAAATTATTGAACAAAAATGTAAAATATTTGAAAATTTTAATAAAATAAATAAAAGAAAAAATTCAACATATCTAAATTTATAAATTATTTAAAACTTTTAAGAATATATTAAAAATATAACCACCGACATCTCTGTACATACATTGATTTTATAAATGTGACTATAAGTGGTTACATCAAACTAGTTAGAGATCGGTTATTTTCCTGTCTTCAAATCGCCGTACTACACGCCACCGTTACTACGTTACTACAACGCCTTGTTAAACAAATCTCACCCACTTATTATTTTCTTTTTATAAATCCTTCTATTTTACATCACTCAACTCGAAATCCACTTTTCCAATTTTTAAGATTCTAACACATCATTTCTTTCTTTACCGATTAGAAACACGCATGTGAGAAGTCCAGTCTTTTTAATTTATCTTCCTTACCTCTTAATTGTATAATTATTTAATTATGTGAAAGGTCCTTTTTTTCTCATAAACTTGTGAGAAGAGTAGCTTTTTATTCGAAAAACCATATTTAATCTATTTATTAAAAAAATACGGTATCTCTTAGTATATTTATTTTTTTATTATAAAAATAAGTGCGGTATCTTTAGTAAGATGTATTAATTTTTTTTCTTAGTATGTGAGAGAAAAATTAAAAGAGAAAAATATAGTTTTTTTTTTAAAAAAAATTATTCTTGTTAGGAAATATAGAGCGTGGTAGTTTAAAAGTGTATGTTTGGAAAAATTCTTATAAAGAAAAGATTTGATATTTAAATGGGTCCATTACTGATTCACCTTTTTTTTTTTCTAAGAACTTGTCTTGTACACTAATTCATATTCTACTATCATTGTTCTATTAGATAGTATTATTTATAGTGAAAAGTACACAAGTCGGTTTTAAAGGTATGACAACAAAATATAAGATACAAAAGCTCATTTGAAATAATTTATCATTTTGAAAATTTAAGATGAAAACAATTGAGAGAAAAGACAATGATATAGATGCAATTAAAGGTTCAAATGTTAAAAGTAATGCTATTGCAAATTTGAACTTAGTAATGGGGGATGTGATTTTATTCGACATTATGGAGAAGGCTATTGCGGAGGATATTTGGGATAGTCTCATCAAATTGTATGAGGTTAAGTTACCTAACAGAAGAATTTTCTTGAAGGAAAAGCTCTATATAAGTCTAACTTTTAGCTGCAAATCACATCAACAATCTAAAAACATTATAAGTCTAACTTTTAGCTGCAAATTTCAACACAGTTGAAAATAGATATGCGGAACTCCTATTTCAGAGTTTACTTAGTTCATACAATCAATCAATCATCTATATGACAAATAGTAATATGATGGACACCTACAGTTTGAGGACGTTGTGGCATCGTAGACTTGGTCATATGTTCGAGCGATGTCTAAATATTCTTGTAGAATATAGTCTCTTATCCGGGATCAAAGAGGTTACTTCACCTTTTTACGAGCATTGTGTGATATCTAAATAATATAGATTGAAGTTTCCTAGAGTGGTTACCAAAAGAAAACACGTGTTAGACTTGATTCATTTCGATGTGTGGGAATCACTGGTATTATCCCTCGGAAGAGAAAAGTATTTTGTATCAATCATTGATTACTATTCTAGGAAATTGTGGGTGTACCCTATCAAAATGAAGTCGATGTGTTAATAAGTATTCAAGGAATTCAAAACATGAGTTGAGCTTGAAACTGAGAAAAGAATTAAGTGGTTGAGGATAGATAATTGAGGAGAAATGTACATGGAGATTCTTTAGTATTCTGCAAGCAAGAGCATATTACAAAACAAGTTTCAGTATACCTCAACATAATAGTGTGGCAAAGCAGATGAACAAGACTTTCCTGAATGGAGCATGAGTTATACTGAGAATAACAAAAGTTACCCAGTCTCTCTGAGCAAAAATAGTTAAAATTGTCTATTACATGATATGTCAATCACTATCAACAATGATAGGTTTAAAGATACCGATGGAGATGTTGATTGACAAACCAACTAATTATTATCCCATAATGTAGTTGGTTGTCTTGTGTACGTAATGTACACATGAAATGTATAACTCATGTATATTCTTCGGTTATCTGGACAATGTGAAAAGGTTGTTGTTAGAAAGGATGTAACTTTGGTAGAAAATGAACTACAAAATGACAAATGACAATTATACCAAGGACACTGCCATTGTACAAATAGAGAAGATTCAATTAATTGACTTCAGACAAGACATAGGATTCATAAATGAGTAGGAGAAGTTAGCTTTCCTATTCTTCTTAAAGATCCAAGCCCATGTTTTAATTTGCACCAATGCAAACCCCTCCATTGCATCAAAAGTCCTATTTCTGAAAACAACATAATTTTTACATTTCCATATGATCCAAATTATACCCACCCATAGTGTTTTTCACACAGTGTTTCCTTTAGTGCCTATCCCCGTAATCTCGAAGCTTTTGAAATGTTCTCTTGCCCTAGTATAGAGTGTGTAAGTTGTCTTCCTATCAGGGGTGCCTCAAGGCCCAAGCAAGTAAAGCAACCGCTTTAGGCCTCAAGATCTGAAAGGTCTCAAAAAAATTTAATATCTTTTAGGTCTCAAGGCATAAAAGGCCTAAAAAAAATTAATACGCACCTCAAGGCCTAAAAAAAATTTAATACTAATATATTATTATAAAATAAAAATATTTAATTTTAAAATTATACTAACAAAATTTTAATTAAAAATTTAAATATTTTAACTCACCTTAAGTTTACATTGGTGTTATAAATATTATTTAATGACTTTAAATTTATATTGGTACTATAAATACTATTTAATGAATAATATTTTTAAAACTTTCTTATAATAAATTAATAATATTTAAAAAAAAATTGAAGAGTAAAGGAATCTTAGGTATCAAAACTTTCTAATTTATCTCTTCACTATATTCCAATAGATTGATATCATCTATTTATATGTCATAAAAGTTATTGTCATAAAAATAATTTTATTGTGATGTAATAAAATTAACTCACATGCATCCTTTTGGATCTATCATTGATGAATTGTACGGTACTTTTTCTTATATGCGTTTGTTGGAAGACTTCATCCAGATGGACTGACTTACCAAGCTCCTATGACTGCAAACAAAGACATTACAAAGTAAAGAGTTACTAAATAATTATTACGGCATGTAATAATAACAACACATATTAAAGAATTCATACCAAACGGATGGCGTGTTAGTGTGCGCTAATGGAACACCCAGTGTGCAAAAAACCACCTTTATCTTTTGGACGATTCTCCTTAGTTGTATGACACTTAGACCGATACTGTGGTATGTTTCATTTTTCAATAAGGTTGTTCCATATATTATTCCCAAGCCACTCGGGCTTCTTCTTATCTTGTCTAGCAAGTTTAAACATCTCTGAAAGTCTATGAGAAGCCCGAGAATTAAAATTTTCCTTTATTCTTTCATCATCCTTAGGAAGCCATGTGACCTTCCTCTATAAAGCATATATAGAAACAAATAATGAACAACACTAGTACAAAAAATGTATTCTACGTAGGATAATATGTCAGTTAATACGTCGGTTAAAACGGAACCGATGTAAACAAAAACACGGTGACTTTTTTGTAAATATTTGAAGAAATATTACGTAGTGACGCTAAAGTGAAAATAGTAAAAATTCAAAATTTGAACTTTGTAGTGACGCTAAAGATACTATGTCGGTTTGGAGGTGTCAACCGACGTAGTATGTAGCCCATATTACGTCGATTGGGACTTTTCAACTGACGTAATATCCTCCTCTTGGCGTGCGAGTGAATTTTGAAGAAAATTTGGTAAAGTTTGGTTAGATACTACGTCGGTTGGGAGCTCCCAACCGACGTAGTATGTCCTCGAGTTAAAATTAGGAATTTCAAGAGAGATATTAACTCTTGGGTATCATTTTTCTCTTACGCTTACATTTTTCTCTTACGTTTTCTTCTCCTTCACCTTCTCCTGCACCTTCTCCTCAGCCTCGCTGCCTTCTCCTCTCATCTTTCACGTGGTGCCGCTTTTATTCTCACTAATTTTCATTTGTATTTCGCGTGGTGCCACTTTATCTTCTCAGTGGTTTTCATTTGCATCTCTATTGTTCATTGGTTTTCACTACAACAAAAACAAAAATTACCGACGAGACAAATCTATCGGAAACATCCAAAATCTATCAATAAATTGATTGTATGTAAATTTACCGACAGATTTCTGAGTCTGTCGGTGATTACCGACAGACTTCTATATCCGTTGGTAATTACAGAAGAATTTAGAGTAAATTTGTTGGTAAATCCGTCGCAAATTTTTTATCAGCATCTTGATTTAGTATATATTTGATGTTAAAGTTCTTACATTGTATAGGTTTATCATAGATTTAGGGTTTTAAAAATTTAGGATGAAAAAACTTCAAATGACCATAACTTTTGATAAAAAGCTCGGATTGGAACGCTTCAAAAATGAAAATTGCTTGAAATGGGATAATGAATTTGCTGGCCAACAGCCAAAAGCAGTTGACCCTCCGAAAAATTCTAAAATTCCATCATTTAGGGTTTTTTTATTTTTTTATTATTTTTCACATATTTTTTTAGATTTTGGCCTTTTATTTCATATATCTATACTTGTTAGAAGATTCTAAATTTTTTTGTGGTGTTTTCTTGTATCGATTAGAGATTTATCAACTTATTTTTTTTAAAAAAATAACTTTTTACGTCGGTTGTAAGCTAGAACCGACATAATAGAGGACTTTTTACATTGGTTGTAGCTTACAATCGACGTAAAAAGTCCTATATTACGTCAGTTCCAGCTCCAACCGACGTAGTATCCACCTCTTACACTGTAATGCAATTATTTTAGCAGGGTATATGATGTCGGTTTTTATTTTCAATCGACGTAGTGGCATACATATTACGTCAGTTGCATAACCGATGTTATATGTCTAAGACTTTCTATGTCACCTACATCTAGGTTGGTTTGAGAACCGATATAGAATGTCTTCCATAACCGACATAGAGGGTCATTTTTCTACTAGTGGGATATAATTTCGTCATATATGTTAAGACTTTTATTCGGCAAGTGTACCGAGTCACAAGTAGTAGAGTGGGTTTTAGTAAAGATGTCGATTCCTCAGGGAACAGTTCTATTTTAGAATTTCAGCGTCACTGCTCAGTAAGCGAGTTCAGTTTTGATGAGAGATTTAGTTTGATTAACAATTACTACGAACATGCAAA
>Ga0209489_100238_pt1 | contig 92783 bp, 44 predicted proteins | sample SiratrowhiteBW_FD_187527 | JGI IMG/M metagenome (GOLD analysis project Ga0209489, IMG submission 187527) | Root nodule microbial communities of legume samples collected from California, USA - Siratro white BW (SPAdes) (version 2) | ecosystem: Host-associated > Plants > Roots > Nodule | place...
TATATATATATATATATATATATATATATATATATATATATATATTATAATAATTATATACAAAAATTATATATTTTTATAATTTGATTATTAATTTTTTAATTTTAAGTATTATTTATATATATATTTTTAATTATTTTATTCTGTATCTATTTTATAAATTAATTTCACTATTTAATTAAAAATAATATAAAAAGGCAACATCTATTCATCTAAAAGATAAAAGTTTAGCGGCTAATTTTTTTTTTATTATTTAATTTTACCAATATAGGAATGCACAAGAATAATCCCAGGAGGGTTACATACCAATAATGATTGGAGGATTACATGACAAGAGACAACATTAATAATTCTCTATTTTCTTTCTTTACTATTTCTTGGGCTCGTAATTTTACAATTTAATTTCTTTAAATTTGAGTTGAAATTGTACTTCAATCAAAGACTCAAAGTCAGATGGAGTTATAGAACTTTGGCCAAGATGAGTAGCTGAGCATGGAAAACACAAGCATGATGGATCAGAGCAACTCAGAATTTCCTTAACTCTACTGAAGATTAAAAACTGAATTGGATTTTTGAATATCCCGTTTCATTTAAATTTTCAGACCTTCACAACTATAAATAGTGTTTGTAAATAACTTTTGAATATATGAAAATTTGAGCGTTAGAGCATTACCTGAGAGTGATTCTCCTTTTGAGTCTTATCTTGTGTCGAAGTATCTTAGGAAGTTTCAGATTTTTCTCTTATTAGTTTTAGTTCTATATTTATTGATTTTTATTTGTGTATTTTGCTGAATTTATTTCTAACAGTCCCATAATTGAAGAGAGTAGGCGTTGTTTATTTCCGATAATACCCAACTCATCTATATATATATATATAATATGAGAAATAATAACTTAAGATCTTGATATTTGATAGATGTATTTTATTAAATGGACCTAGGCCCATCTCTACCTAATGCAATCTACATTCTCCATATAATATATTCTTTTATTGTGCTTGAGACGCACAAGGATTCCATTGTCTGGCTCTCTATCATTTGCTCCACATATCCATGCCTTCCTCTAACGGTGCTAGGTTTGAATTCTTGATCTTTACTAAGTTAATACCCCAGTCTCCATTGGACCTCTAGTATCAAGCTTTGGCTTAAGGGACTGGATTAGGATGATCACCTTACCCAGACAGTGATATTCATCCATGAAAAAGATCGCCTCGCATGTTGAAAGTTGATACCCAGGCATGGTTACACCGATGATAATCAAAGCCTTTATAGTGTTTGCCAAAATCTCATAAGTATAGTCTCCCTCAGATGCCTTGATAGCCCTATGACTAAAAATTTGGGCAAAGTTCATGGTATTCTACATGACTTCAAGGAGCTATTGCCTCCTACTACAACTCCAACTTAAGAACCAGAGCAACAGCAAACCTTTTTTATCTTGATGGCGTTGAATGGGCTTCCTAATAAGTATTCGTGAATTCGTGATCAAATATTAGGGTTTCTAACCATGTCTATATTAAACTCTATTTAGTACACTATGTGCGTATAAATTGTCACCTAACATACTCTAACCACTCTCGCAAAATCCACAGAGGTTGCCCAACTGTGATCATTGCCACAAACTCAATCACATAATTGACCAATATTATGCCATGCATAGTCACCCTCTTCGGTCGTTGTTTTTGTTACTCAAGTTACCTTCCTTGTTCCTCCTGATTCTAGTATCACTCCTTCTGATAGTTTTGCACCTCTAGCTCTCTTCCATGACTTCCTCAAACGCTATGAGGAATGTTAGGCCTCCAATTCCACTATTTTCATTGCACACATAGGTAATTCATTTGCTAGTCTCACTCATAATGATATCATCAACATATACTAATGAGTGACCAACTTGAGAGTCATGCTAATAGGTAAATAGGGAAGGATCAAACCAAGTTGCCAAAGAGTTATATTGAGTTTTTCAAACCACTGTCTAGGAGTTCATTGTAGGCCATAAATGGCTTTGTTAAGTTTGAAGAATAGAGATTTATCTGAGGCCACAAATCTAAGACGTTGGACCATATATTGTTTCTTCAAGAGTGTCATTGACAAAGGCATTATTAATATCCAAATGAAACAAATCCCATCCATTGGTTAAAGCAACAATAAGAATAATGTTGATGGTAATAGATTTGATAACAAGAGAAAAAGTTTCATGAAAATCAAACCCATGAACTTGATTGAATTCCATGGCAACTAATCTAGTTTTATATTCGTTAACAATTCCATCAGTATTTTCTTTTATCCCAAAAAAAACCATTTACAACCAAGTGCTTTCCTGTCGGGAGGTAAGCAAACCAGATCCCAAGTGGTATTACGAGTTAGAATATCATATTCTTGTTTCGTAGTTGAAATCCAATTTGGATTGTTTATAGTCTGTGTAACACTACAAGGTTCACTATTGATCAAAAACAATGAAGGATGAATACATGATTATGAAGACCAAATCTAGATCGTGTTTGCACAATATGAGTATTAGGAGGTATAGGTAGAGACTTTGATTCATTAGGTATGATTGTAGGGCCAAAAGCAATTGATGACCGAGTGAGAGACATACTTTCTGTATTGTTAGATTGTGATGGAATGGATAATGCTTCAGTTGGCAGGGAGAGGTCAGTAGTAAGACTAAAAAACTAAGAACTAGTAGGAGTAGGAGCAACAGATTGAGGAAAAAGACTTTTTGATGTCATGAAGAGAAAATCCAAGTCAAAGAAAAAAGAGGACACAATCAGAAGTTTTCCAGAAGATTTGACCTATTTAATTAAACCTCAATTAAATGAAGGGTATTTGGGAAATAGTCTCATTAAATAAGGTAAAATTAGTTGAGATTTGCTTATATTTGAGACCAACACAAGTGATTTTTTCGCTTATATTTGTGGCCACAGGAAACAAAGTCAAGTATCTAGCATAAAAACTTAATCAGTCAAGAACAAGGAGAAACCTCTTTGTGGTTTGGAAAATCATTTCAAAATGACGTAAATCCAGAAATGTCAGCTCCGTTGAAACTGTAAATAGACTGCAAGAAAATTAAGACATTAGACCAATGGTTAAGAGGATGATCTTTTAAGAGACCAGAAAGAAACAAAACAATACAAATATCCAAGCACAGACTTATCAAACTTGAGATATTAACAAGAAAATATTCATACCTGATCGTCATCACCAACAATCGTTATTTTATGATGAGATGCAAGAATCTTTAGAAACCTGTATTGCATAGCACTAGTATCTTGGAATTCATCTATAACAATAGCTTTCCATGAATCCTGACATTCTTTCAAAACTTATTCATAGTTTAAACAAACACAAGTTAGTCCAACTAACTGTAACAAATGAACAGATTTTAATTAGTTGTATTTTTATGAAAATGAAAGTATTACCTTCAGGAAAATCACTGAGTAGCATCACAGAACAGCTGATCAAGTCATGATAATCCAAAGCATTACAAGATTTTAATATGCTGTTGTAATTCTCAAGAATTTCTGCCTGAATACAGTCCAGAAAAAAAAAATTAGAAGTATGAAAAACAAAACAAGTTGGTGTCTGTGTGCATGCACGTGGAAAAAACTTTCATTTATCGGCTTACTCCGATTTCATTGCCCATTGCACGATATTCTGCAGGAGTTATTCCCGAAGCTTTGGCCTGAAATAGTGTAAAGTTATTACATGTGATAGGATAAAATTTTACCTATTAAGCATAAGAAAATAAAAGTAAGAATTAAAAGATCACTAACAAGCAATTATAGCAACAAAGCTTAATTTAGACACCAAAAAAATGCATAATTTACCACAAAATTTCTTATGAATAATTTAGAAGCAAACAGCTTACAACTTAACATTCAAGTCTCTGACAAGATGAACAATCAATTGTCTCGTGAAGACTAAAGAACTATCAACTTTGGATTATAAAGACATGTGTACATAGGTAAATGTCTACCAGTATATACAAGAGAAGTCACATGATCCACATTAAGAAAATAGTAAAAGTATAATACCGGTGAAATTATAGTTATGAAAATAAAGTAAAAAAGAGGTATAGGATTAATTCCTTGTGTATAATGAACATATAAGGTTATGTATTTATAGATAAGAAACATACAAAAAGTATTTAACAAACTGAGTTTCGATGTCTCCACCTACATTCTTTTCTCAAATAAAATGGTAATCAATCTCAATATGTTTGGTCTTTTCCTAAAAGATGGGATTTGAGATAATTTGAAGAGCAATTGAATTGTCACATATAAGTGTCATTTGAGTGACCTCTCCAAATTGTAATTCTTTAAGTAGTTGTTTAAGCCAAATAAGTTCATAAGTAACTGAGGCCATAACACTATATTTTGCTTCTGGGCTAAATCTCACCTCAACATTTTGTTTTATGTTTTTCCAAGAGATCAAGTTATCACCAATGGGGACACAATAACTGGAAGTTGACATTCTATCAAAAGGAGATCCTACCCAATTAGCATGTGAATAATGAACAACTATAGTATGGTTATTATGACCATATAGCAAACCTTTTCCAGGAGAACCTTTATTAATGACTACATTCCAATATATATACATAGAGAAATAAGAAATTGACTCCCCTCACTAATTGCAAAGCAAATCTCACGACGAATAACAAATAGTAAGATAATTTAATTTTCCAACAAATTTTTTGTACTTCTCATTATTTGAGAGAGGCTCCCCTTGATTAGGTAATAAAGAATTTGGCATTAGGATCCACATGGGTGTGTCAACAGATTTTGAATTCATTAACTTCGTTACCTCCTAAATATTCAATGCATACATCCTTTATGAGACAAGAATACCATTGTTGAATTATACTACCTTAATCCCCAAGAAACATTTGAGTTAGCCAAGACCTTGGTCTGAAAGTGGTAACAAAGGTGTTGCTTTACTTGAGAGATGTCATAGTGATTAGTGTCTGTCAGAACAATGTTATCATCATATACTACTATATATATATACACCTAGCACTCGAGTGACTATAAAAAAATTGAATGACCTGCCTCACTACTGCTCATACCAAATTCTTGAACATTCTAAATTTTTCAAATACCAAGCCCTAGGAGATTACTTGAGGTTTGTAGAGACAATATACTAATCCAAAAAACTCTCCCTAAGAAACAAAACCTGAAGGTTACTCATAGAAATCTCTTCCAACAAATCCCTATTAAGAAAAGCATTTTTACATCCAATTAATAAAGCAGACATCAAAATCAACTTTGATACCAAAAACCTACCTTCAACTAACAACACTTCAACTAACAACAGATCTCCTAGAAGGTAAAGGAATACCTATAACCAACAACAGGTCTTCCAAAATATAAAGAAATAAAATCCCAAGTTCTACTATTCTAAAAAACACATATTTTGTTAGGTTTTTATGCTAGAAGATAGAAATCCACTCACACAGAAATTATCACAATTACAGAAAATAGAGAATCTTGTTATTAATTCTCTAAACAAGGCATACATCCTAGTGGGTTATAAAGGAAAATGTTTCCTTTCACACAGAGTAAACTATATTTTTTACTAATAATATTTTCTTAATGATAAAAATGTTAGTAATTACAACCATTTAATTAGTATATTATTATTATAATTATTATTTAGAATCTTAATTTGAACATCTTTCAGTATTATTCTTATAGTTGGGATACCATAAAAGTTTCATAATTTTACTTTGTCCTGATTTTAAGATTGAGTTTATAATTTTATCAAACAAATAAACTCAAGTTTGATTCTTAGGTATAAACCCTTATAGTTTTGAGTTAGATATTATTTTTATAGGAACCTTTAAATTTTCGAATTTTAAAATAACCATGTAATTGTCTTGCTTTTAAGTCTAGTATGGACATTTGTTTATTTTTCAAAGTCACTTTGTTTATACAAAACTTAATACATTTTAGAAATTCTGTAAAGCTGTTGTGTTTATATATCATGTAGTGTAGGAACTTCATGAAATTATTATGCTTGAAATCATTCTTTTCTACACACTTTTTTTACATGGATTGGTATATTATAACACACCTCTGACATGATTCAAAAACTTATATGTACTTTCATACATGCCTTCAATGTTTGTATTGTCTTTTGAAGACACTTGCAATGTGTTATGCTGTTATTTTTTTTAATATATTTCTAGATTGTTTAGAGGACTTTAAATAAAAAATAGAGGAAATACAATAATAATTATAAACATATTAAGATATCTTATATTTTTTTAAGATGCTAATTAATTTTGAGTTGAGAATATTATTTATTTTAAATTATTTATAGTATATAATTTTTTAAAATAAATTTTTTCTTAACTTTTATTTTGTTTAATAATTGTTTTATATGGTTGTGAGAGTCACCTTTTCTTTATTTTGTTTTCTTATATATATACTTTATTTTTTTATTTTTTTTATACATATACTTTATTTTTTATTTTGTTTTCTTTATAAATATATATAATTTTGGAATGTTAGTGAAAGGTGTATTATTTCTTTTATATAAGATTGTTTAATATAAATGTAGTTAAACTGTTTCACAGACTTCGTAAATCTCCTAAGTTTGTGTATCATCTATTTATTTTTTTTTTAGATTTCAAAATTATTGCTGTTAAGAGGTAAAGTTGGTGATATTATTAAAAAGATATATTTATATTTTAATAGTTATTTTTAAGAGAATTAATGCAAGATATGTTAAATGATGCTTTTACAGTAAAAATCATGTAAATGAAATAAGAATAAGGATACGCATCTACCTAAACCAGGTGAAAACCAGGTGAAGAAGGATACGCATCTACCTAAACCAGGTGAACGTGTCTAATGAGGCTTGAGCGTTTTCCACGAGACATTTTTTTCTGTTTCAATGTATGAGGTGTAACACGTGAATGACTATTTATAACAAAAATTTGAATTTGGAAACCGGCCACTTACAGTTTGCCCGTCACCCTTCAGCGGCCCGTACCCTTCAGCGGCCCAAGTATATGAGGAGTCAAGGATAATGATACCGTTTAAACCCATTCTCTTGTGTGTGCCCTCTTTATTGATGAACTTTAAGAGATTTGATGGTGGAGATTCTGATTATTACTCTTTGATATTTTCTGAACTAACAATTTTTATTTTTTTTATATTTTATAGGAATAGATTGAAACAAACAATATTCTCATGTATCGAAACTGATTATTTTGTAGATTCTCATATCGAAACTGGCTACTTTGGGTAGTGGGATGACTTAACAATTTTGAAGTGAATTACATTTTAATATAACTTTTATGTAATTTTAGATCCCATTGTTGTTGATATACTATTTCTCAGTTATTTTCATTTTATTTACGGATATTTTCAATGCATCTTAATTACATACCAAAAAAATGAAAGTTAAAATTATCATTTCAGTTAACACTTCTAATAATAAATTAAAAGTGTACTGTATACAGTTAAAACCATCATAAATGCTAAATATAACTCTCATTAAAAATTATTTTTCTAGTGAATAAATAAAATATATGTTACTTTTTAAAAATAATTAATATATATAATAATAATAAATCTGTTTTTAAAAATAATTAATATATATAATAATAATTATTATTATAAATCTGTTTATTAATGTTAGATTAAGTTGTGTGTTAGTAAATGATTGATTAATGATAAACCATGTAGTTGCCTTGGATTTTAAAAAATTTCTAAGTTCACTTTCTATACTATAAGTCTAACCTATGTAATATCCAAAGAAACTTAAAACATATTAATTCTATTAAATGAATTTTCTTTCTTTGCTAATAAGCACAATTAGGTACGTGATTATGTAATGCTCTAAAAACAGCAAAGTATAACAGAATTAAAAACTAAAAACTAGCTGTGAAAAAAATAAAAAAAAAGTAATTCTAATTCATATTATACTATCTATGACAATGAAAACAAAATCACTAGTAGCGTTGAATCAATGATCAAAATCAAAATGAAATTGTAAATATGCAAAGAAGAACAGAAAGAAAAGAAATTGAAAGAAAAATTGAACAGAAAAGAAATTAGACTAAAACAGGAAGAGATATCAACATGACAAAATGTATTATCTAAGAATTTAACCATGATTAGAATTCAGTACGACAAGAGATGAGAAATGAAAATTGTATGACAAAAATTAAAAACTGATACTATAATACTCTAATTAAAATGTAATATAAAAACGCAAAAATAGATTAAAATCAAAGAGAAAAAACAAAGTAAAAGAAAAAGAAAAGAGAAAAGAACAAGCAACATAGTAAAAACTCTGAAATGAAAGACAATAATATACTCTCAACAGAATAAGAAACAATAATAAGAAAACAAACTCCGAAACTGATGAATCGTCAAAGTTGAAATTCATCTATTACTCTTAACTCTACATTACCTTAAACTACTACTCTTTCTCACTACATAATTCAATAATTGCAGAACAATAAAATGAAAAGGAACAAAGTATTCAAAAAAAAAAACCTAGAAAGAAATTGAAACTAAATTCCAAAAACAAAACAAAAATGTGAATGAAAACGATCAAGCACATATGTGAAGAAATCAAACAGAAGAAACACTAGAAAAGGTGTATCAAAAAAGAAATGACACCATGAGAAGAAAAATCTTGCTCTCTCAAAAACTGAAGAACCCTTGCTTCATTTTTCTCTCTACAAGTAAAGTAAAAACAAAAGTCAATGAAAAAATTGTGAAAGTGATAACTCCAAAACAAAAAAATGCTATTTGTGTGTTTCTCTGGGTACCCCCACGTGGGTTCTTTATAGAAAAACTAAGTAACTAAACTAAACCAAGTATATTTCAACTAATTCAACTAACTATCTCAATTTACTACTTCATTTAATCATTCCTTTCCAGAATTGCCTCTTTGAATTTCAAATAATATCTAAATGTCCAGCAATTCTTTCATTTAGCTTCTTCGTTTTTCTTTTCTTTTCAACTTTCCAAATTCAATTCTATGGCTGCAAAAATTAACAAAACATGGATTAGAAAAACAATCTATTAGAAAAAAGGTTAGAAAAAATAGAGAAAGGTGAAAAAATACAAAGAAAAAGCAAATAGGGGTAGGAACGAGGTTATCTTCCAACCTGGGTGCATTTAAGAAAGAAAATTTTTCAAATCAACGCAAATCCAAGCTCCAGGCTAGGGGAGATGACCCTTTTCAAGTACTTAGGAGATAAATAACAGTGCTGATGAATTAGATTTGCCTGATGATTTTGCTGATAGTCATAACTTCAATGTTTACGATCTTTCTCTTTGTGATGCAGAGCTTCATAATTTGTGGACAAATTCTCTCCAAAACGGAGATAATGATACATGTAAGGATGAGACATTTAAGGAATAAGAGGAAAAGGAATATGAAGGAATTAAAACAGGGATCATGACTAGAAAAGAAGAAGAGGAAGAAGAAGAAGAATTAAAGAAGCAATTTCAAGGAATAAAAACAAGAGGAAGAGTTAGAGCTTTGGAAGATGAAATTAAAAGAATAAAACAAGTGGAGCTCTCAAAAATAAAAGAAACTTAAGAGAAGGAAAGAATTGATGGAAAGCTACTTGAGAGAAGATCCTTGACCCTTAGAGCTCTTTAAGTGTCACACTAATCACACTCATGTGTAAGGATTACCAAGTCATCATTACTAATCATTATATTTCATGCACCTATATAACTACTAAGTGCAACTTTCTAATTTTTAAGAGATTAGTAAAGTTTAATCATAGTTAACCTTTGTTAATTTTTTGAATCTTCATACTCCATTTGGACATCCATCAACTCTATATAAAGGAGTCCATTCCATTGTAAAAATCATATAAGAGAGTTAATGAGAATTGCCTTTGAGGTTTTCTTGAAAGTTGAAAGTATCTCATCTCTCTTTTGTTCTTTAGTTCTTATCTTGAGAAACTTTTTCAAGTTGTGGATCTTCAAGCACTTATCCTTGGAGGATCTTTTTCTAAGGTGGTGTGCTCTTAATCCTTTCTCCTACCTTAACCCATTTTTAGTTTCTTTTTATATTATCTTGTTGTTTCTTTCATCCATTTTTTCAATTGTCCAATATTTTCACCATGGTTTCCATCCATGCTAACGCCATTATGATTGTTCCATTGGTTTGGTTTTGTTCTCCATCTCCTAAAGTGTTGATCTAGATACCCTATATTTCTTCAAGGTCAGATTCCAAGTATGATTTGATTTCTAGTTAGTTTACTTAATCATGAGGTCAAATATAAGAGGTAAAATAGGTGTTGACTCACGTCTTTTTTGGTCAATTTCTCTTTCACTCTTATCTACAACATTTAATGCTTGTAGATTTTTATTTTACCATGCTTATCTTAAGTTAAATTTTTGTTATCCATAATTGATGGTCATTAGGCAGGCCTCTTAGCAATTTAAACTTGTATTTGTCTTGAAATTATTCTTCTATGATGTTTATTTATGTAAAGAATGATCTAATTTGATCACATTTTGCACCTATTTTCAACTTCTGTAGAGATGTTCAATTTGGAATTTAAAAAACTATACTTCTGTAGAGATGTTCAATTTGGAATTTAAAAAACTAATCACAATCATGGTCGAGCTTTGGAGGACAACCTCTAATATCGAGCTCCAGAATGCCGAATTCAGTGACCGAGTTCAAAGACAATCGCGTCCGAGCTCCCGAGGACGAGCTCTAATACCGAGCTCTAGAACGGTTACATCAATATGGGTGAGTAGTTGCCCTAGCCGAGCTCTAGTTGAACTCCAGAGTACCAAGCTCCATGGTCGAGCTCCGAGGCCAAGTTTAAGGACTTTCATAGCCGAACTTGTGAGGATGACATCTGATACCGAGCTCCTACGTGTTTACATCAATATGGGCGAGTAGTCGTCCTAGGCTGTATGCAAACTTTTTACAAGATGGGCGAGTAATGTACCCAAAGACGCGTCGATGTTAGTCAAAATAGGCAAGTACATTCAAGGGCGTCCTATCTCAAAATAAGTGCAACATGTTGAATCGACAACAATCAAGCGCCTAGGCGGTTCCAATATAAAGTACATGACATGATCATAAAAGTCATTAGTGTTGAAGAAGCCACAATCGGCTTGAGATGTACAAAAGGGATCTTGTCCAAGGGCTGCTCAAGGCAACCAACAAAAGAAAACCAATAAAAAAGAAAAAGAAACATGGAAGGAGTGGCCGCATACAACAACCATAAAAATTTTTTTTCTAACAAGTCCACGCTAGGGCGTCTTCTCCTTGTCTTAAGGCGACCTCTCTTTAACAACTGTCATGTTCTCATGTGCATCAGGGACGAAAATCTCCTCAATCGGCATCAACTGCCCATTGTAGACATCCTTATTCTCGTCCATCTCATTCTCCTCTGAGACACCATACAACAAAACGGCTTGACGAACCACCCTTCGGAAGGACTCAGAGTGAACGGTTAGGACATAGTCCTTAATGCGTTAAGCTCCATCTCCATCTGGACCTTCTCAGATACAACCTCGTCATGGATGGTCGTGGCCTCGACCAAGTTCTCCTCGACACTCTTTAGGTCGTTAGAGAGCTTGCTCAAACTTTATTTTCTTCAATCGCTCTAAGAACTCGTTGCCCTGTTCAGCCAATGACACACATTATCAATGGTTGAACACCGCCCCATGGAGAGTGCCCGTTTTGGAATGTTGTCGGCAAAAATGCAAACACTTTTTGGATAGCTCTCAACCAATAAAGACCAACGATATTTGGAGTACTGATACATCACTTGCGTGCTCGCCTAATCGTATCCAGTTCTATGGGGTAGGTTGCTTTTAACCATTTTCGATGCTAGACGTTCAACGATGTCAACATCACCTTTCATCCCTTGCACCCCAAACCTAGACACCTCCTTGGACATGCCTATAGATCTTTCATCCTTTCATCCCTTATTATAACCATCTAATGCTCTCGTGACTAGCCATCGAGCTGGGGAGGCAAGTGTACAATCAAGGCCGAGTTGCGCACGGTCAGGACCGAATGGTAGGCAACTTTGACCAACATGTACTTGGCCATAGCCTGATGCAATGATGTCAGCTCACCAGACAATCACGTAGCAAACTAACAAAAGTTGCTATGTCAGAAAACCTTGACCAATCATAATGCTTTCGTACCATTCGACTCCTATAAATAAAATGTAAATGAGCCAAGCCAAGCTTTGTTTATAATTTCTTTTTCTTTTGTGTTTGGGAAAATGCCATTAAAGCAATCCCAAGAGTGAACATTGTAATAGTCTAAGCGTGTAGTTCTAAAAGTGTGTCAAGGGGCTCTAAGTGTCATTTGCACTTTCACTTAGGAATTTTGTCTAGTTATTTGCTTTGTTTACATACTTGCAACTTTTTTTCTATTATTTTCTTTATGAGGTCTCTATTGAAATTATAATTTAATTTTCTCACATTCGTTAGATTGACTTTCGTTTGGTCTTTAGGATTTCACATGTACAAATAGGGAAAAATATTTTGAAGTTTTCTATTAAGAGATGTTTTGGAAGAGGACTCAGAAAAACTCTGGCTAAGAAAAACTTGGTACTTAAGTTGTCCAAGTGACGCACCTCTCTTTCCTGGGAGTCTACTCGGAAGACTTTCATTAATATTTCTACGTAGAGTATTTCACCTAAAACTTAAAAATCTTTTTGTGAAAACACTTTATCACTCACTGTTTCGAAAATTTTATTTTTAAAGTATTTGTGAAAATTTTTTCTATACGAAAAGTGAGTGATAAGTTTCACATGCATGAGAGTGTTAGAGATCATCATAAAAGGATTAAGCCTAAAGTTATTTCCATTATACATAGCTTGAGATAAATCTTTATTCTTTTTATGGACATAAAAATGTTGAGGAATATATAGAATAAGAGGTGAAGGTTGAGAAAACTTTTTACTACCACCAAGTGGATGAATTTAGCAAATTTCCACGGTTGTGTTAAGTTTTCAAGAATATGCCAAGTTGTGGTGGAAACAAAGGCAAAATGATGTTATAAGATTAGAAATTTTAAATTGGAGTGAGTTAATGACATGTATGAGAAGAAAATTTGTTTTTCCTTCATATTTGAAAAAAGAGATAAGAGGAGAAGAAGAAGAAGATAGAAATAATAAAAAATCAAGAAAAACGCCTGGCTCACTTAGATCATAAACTTAAATAGATAGAGCATAGAGAAGAAAAATCAAATAGAAAGATTTAGAAGGAAAAATAAAGAAAAGAAAAAAGAGAGGAAACAACAAGAAAGACAAGAAAAATGTTTATCTAGAGTTAAACCAGACATTGATATAAAACCCTCTTCTATAGAATCATCTTGTGAGAAATTGGGTGAACCTTCGTTTGGATCTCAACTAGATGTTGACTCCTCTTCCACACAAAAATCTTGTGAGGAGTTTTTTTTTTTTAAGAGAAACCTAGACATTGACACAAACTCATCTTTCATAGAAAAATCTAGTGAGTATATATTTGTAGAACAGTTTTTATCTAGGGCTGAGCTGGACATTGACACAAAAACCTCACTCATAGAAAAACTAGTGAGTTGCTCGAAATTAAACAGGAAGATCAAAATATTATGAAAACTCATAAGGTAGAAAAACATTTAAAAACTAAAAATAAAAGTACCCTTCAAATCAACTATCCATGTTTACCATCAAGTAAATGGTACATTAAGCTGGGAAGACAGGTTCTTTTCACTGTCATTTTTAAATGTTATGAGAAAATGTCATCTATTTTACTATTTTCATGTTTTTCTAGGATGGTGTTTAATCCTGGTGGGAATCACAAATAAATCAACAATAATAAGGTTGTTGTTTGTAACACATTGCAAAATTCGAGGACAAAACCATTTCAAGAGGGAGGGGATGATGGAATACGCCCGAACCACCTTAGTCAAAGAATAAAGAGGACAAAGAACTAGAGGGTAGATCAAGAGCTTTCTAGAAGATTGGACCCATTTGAGCCTGTTTGGGCCTCCAACCATCTGTCCAAGTCCGTATCCAATCCTAAAGAGATCACTTTAGAGAACATGGTGCATAAGGAAAAGTCATCTAAATTGTATAAATTGTTTAGAATAAGTTGGGCCTTGTATTTGGGCCAACTTATTAGTAATGAAATGTTGTCCATTTTTTGTCATTCTACTTGTTCTTGAGTTCTCCCTGGGTTAGTCTCTTTTTAGACTTAGCCTAGACTCTTTCCTAGTGACTTGGTCTAACCTTTCACTCTCACAAATTTCTAATTCCACATCAATTCATTGAACTTCTTTAGTTTCTAAAAATGCTTTCGCTCATCAAAACTTCTTCAACATCCATCCAAAATAAGAAATCGCAAAGACGACAATAAGAAGATGAGTGTTTTCCATCACTAACAGTTTATGATTCTAATATAAAGAGAGCTAAAGTTTGAGTCACAACATTTTATTTTGAGAAAAGGAACCAATAGAATCCATGTTAGGGAAGTTAAGATTCAAAGATAATAATTGAGATGTATAGTATGCGATTTTTGTAGTGATTGTAATGTGTTATGTTCGGAACTTTGTTTTTCTACTATTTTGGATGTGTAAATCATTGTTTTGTTGTTTGTTGATGATCCAAGGGGTGAAAAACTTGCTTGTTAGGGAGTAAAAATGGAGGTTTACTCCATGAAAAGGTTTGCCTCAAATCTATTTCCGTTCAAGCAAAAGTATGGTGGTGTTCAGATGCCCCAAATCAGTGCAATTTTTTTCTCAAGCAAACTTTTTCACTTAAGCAGAAGTGTGGCGGTGCTGATGTTATTCAAGACAATGAAATTTTCACTCAAGCGAGTAATTTTCCCCAAAGCAAAAAATGATTCAAAAAAATAGCTCAAGCAGAAATTTTTTAGCTAAAACGAAAATAGGCTAATAAAAAGAGAATCAATTTAGACTAATTTTTAAGCAACCAAATTGATTCTCAAGTGAAAATAAACTAATTATCAAGTTTTTTTTTTTTTTTACCTTTTTCAAGGTAAAATTGAGAAAAATTGTGGGTAGGTGTGCACTTGTACTTTGAGGTAATTGATGTGAGACCAAATATATCATAGGGGTTGGTGCCCATAATATATTGATTGTGTGTGAGGCCGAGTAGAGCAAGGGGTTGGTGTCCCATAATTTACAACTTTGTGATGAATTGTTTAGTATTTGAGGATGTACAACTAGCATTTAGTGTAGCGAACTTTGTTAGAGCAGATTCAATGAGATCCTAAGTTCCATTGGTAGACTTGATCACATAGACTAAGGTGTCAGGTGATTAGGAGATAATGAGGAATATTGAAGGCATGCCCTGTGAGGTAGACTAGATTGAGGTAGGGTCAATAGTAGTTTTACCTTGTGAGTAGGATAGTAAGGTCGACTAAGGATATTGACAGAGTGACCCATATGTATTAGTCTATGAATTCGGGCATAACAATGTCTTTTGGATGATGTTTCAATTTCATGTTATATTATCTAATGTGTATGATGTAACGAATATGCATGACAATGATGTGATTACGTGTATTTATATAATGATATTAATTATTGTCAACACCCCATTTTGTCCGAGTAAATAAATTAAAATTAAGAAAATAAAAAAATGTGTTTACAATTAATTGAATAATTAAAATAAAAAAATGAATAAGAAAATAATAAATAGAAAAAACATATACACTTGATTACTTGAGGTTTTTATTAAAAAAAAAACAATAAAACAAATAAAAAGAGGTTTAAATTTATCCATTTTTTTACAAAACATAAAAAATAATACAGTTAACAAAAATAGAAAAACAAAGTAAATAAAAAAATAATAAAGAAAAGAAATGAAAAATCAAATAAATAAATAAATAAATAACATAAAAATAAAAAAAGAATAATAAATAAAAGGAAAATACATAAAAAGAAATTAAAACTGTTTTAAAACTGCTTCATATAAAAAATAAAATATGATCGTTATCAAAATGTTTCATCTCACGTTCATCTACACTTCATCTTGAATAATAAAAAAAAAGAAAAAAAGAAGGAGTCAATCTTTCAAAACTACTCTAAACTACTTTCAAAACAAAAATAAATTAAATAATTCGCTTAAGTGGTAACTGCTCTGACGTTAAGGAGGAACTATTGATCACTTTGAGAGGGACGAAGAAAAAGAGAAAAAAAGAGAGAAAAAGTAGAGAAAATTGATTCTCCTGTCTTACTATCCACACTCAATTTAAAACTGAGAAGCAAGAAACTTTTGGAAAGGAGGCTATCATTTTTGAAGAACGTTCACAGGTATGATTTGTAAGGTTTAGATTTTCATATGGATCTTGAAGTTTGAAATTTGTAAATCATGTGTTCTTATCTTCCTGTGATGTTTTTTTATATTTCTTCATCATTTCATTTTCATATAAAGATAAAAAATAAAAAACGAGGTCCTTTTGCTCTTTATAACATTTTGTTTTTTTCTTATTTCTTAAATAATAAAAAAAATTCATCATCTTCCATCTTCCATACATTCTTTTGTATTTTGTCCATGTATTTTGTGCTCCCAAAACCACTCCAAAACAGTCTCAAAACAACTTCCGCCGTCACCCGCAGTTCCTTCTGCGCCGCCGCCGCACCGCCTGCGCTGTCGTCTCACTGTCCGCCGCTACCGCACCACCTGCCGCTGCTGCCGCTCCTCTTCGCCGTCACCGCTACCGCTTTGGGTTGGTAGACCTAGCATGGGTTTGAAGTAAGCTGGTGGTAGCTTAGGGTTAAGGTGATGATGGCCTAGTAGGGTTGTGGAGTTGGGGCCTTCCTATTCGCACCCCCATTAATTAAGATCTACACTCCAATTCTTCTTAATTCCCAAAATACCCTCAACCCTGGTTGGATTTCTGATTAGCAGATCTACTTCCTGTACCCCCATTACAGATCTGCAGCCACACTATTCTCAATCCCTAAAAAGCCCTTGATTATAAGTGGTTTCTGACTAGTGGAGCTACTTCCTGCACCACCCCAATTAGTATTTGCACCTGGTACCTTATTCAAAGCCCAGGCTTTAAACCTGACACCTTATTCAAAGCCCAGGCTTTAAACCTGACACCATTTCTCAAAGCCCAGGCTTTAAACCTGGCACCATTTCTCAAAGCTCAAGCTTTAAACCTGACACCATTACTCAAAGCCCAGGTTTTAAACCTGACATCGTTACTCAAAGCCCAGGCTTTAAACCTGGCACCTTACCCAAAGCCCAAGTCTTAAACCTGGCACCTTACTCAAAGCCCAGGCTTTAAACCTGACACTATTATCCAAAGCCCAGGCTTTAAACCTGGCACTCGTGCCATTCACTTACCTTATTTTGAAACACAAGCTTTCAAAAATTTCAAAAAAAAATCAAGACAACCAACAATCTTATCAACAAAGAACTACATAACCCTGATTCTCCATCCCTGATGGAGATACGTAGGAGCAAGGTCAAACCTTGTCGGGCTCCCTAAAACCAAACAAAATATTTTGTTTGTTTTATCTTAATCTCTTTCTCGGGAAAATAAATGTTTTAAAAAATCACATTCAGATTACTTATATAATTAAAGGTACCGTCTTAGGACGGGCGTTGTGGGGTTGCTAACACCTTCCCCACACGTAACCGACTCTCGAACTCAAAATCCGTTTTTGCAAACTTGCCTTATCTTGTTTTTTGTTTTCCATAGTTTTTCTTAATAAACTGTGGTGGCGACTCCACTATTTTGAAAAATAATTTTATTTTGTTCGTCGTTCTCGTCGTGGCCCCGGTTGCAACAGATGGCGACTCCACTGGGGACTGTTTGAGAGTCAAGCCAATTTGATTAAATAAGTAAAATGAGTGTGATTTTTTTTTAATGTTTATCTTTCCCTTTCTTTTTGTATATATGATTGTTTATTTATTGATGTTGGAATAATTGAACCCTAGGGTAGATGACATGCTATATCTGTTATATATGCTATATACCTGCTTGGGACTTTTCTGGCTGTTTTGCAGGTGGGGATTGGGTGCATAAATTCTCCCTTCACACACACATACTTGTTCATATCATGAGTGAGGCCCTACAGCCGGATCTGAAGAATCTTAGAATTAGAAGGGGTTGTGTAGCAATGTCAATGAGGATGTACTTCCCATTCTGGCTATTGCGAGAACCCTAGCTAGAGTCTGTTCTCTTCACTTGTATGCTTACACAAGTTGGCTACCAACTGTTGTGGGTAATGCAGTGAGGGAAGCCATAGCTCTAGTGGCCTTATACCTTTAGGAGTTAGGAGCTTACCTTTGTGAGTGTGCATCTAATGCCTTAGGCCCTAAGCCTATTGAACCTTGTTTAGGGCACAAAGGGAGATATGTTGTGCGCCTCTATTCTCTACCTCATTTAAAAAAAAAAAAAGGAATAATAAAAATATTTTTTTCCATTCCATTAATTTCTTCTCTCATACAAAACATCCATTATTTTTATCATGACATATGAAGTTTAGCTCAGGCCTTTCTTCATTGCATTGCTTGCATGCATTTCTTTTTCTCACATAGTCTCAATTATTTTTTTTTAAGGTCAGAAATTATAAAGTTGTGTCTTTTGTCAGAAAGAATGGAAATTAATGTAAGTTCTGGAGTTGAAATGAAATCTGAAGAGGATTTGAAGGTAAAACTGCCGATAAAAGCCAGAGAGAATAATCTATTTGGAATCAGGGCAATGGGATGAAGGCTCATGGCAGTTCAGAGAAACTCTTTCAGGAAAAAAATATGGAAAATTGTTAGGTTTACTCGACATAGAGGTGCAGACTTCCTTGATCACAGCCTTTGCACAGTATTATGACCCACCTGTCAGAGCATTCAAATTCCAAGACTTTCAACTAGTGCCGACACTCAAAGAGTTTGAGTAGATTTTAGACTTACCCTTGGAGGGGAAGTCTCCGTACAAATATGTTGAACATCATGCTTCTGTTTCGACTCTATCTGGGATAATGAAAATTCACCCAAGAGAACTGGAAAGTGCTCTAGTAAGCAAGAAAGGTGTACGAGGATTTACCCCAAAATTTTTGGAAAGCTATTTGCATCAGTTAGCTAACCAAGAAAATTGGGAGATTTTCATGGATGTTCTAGCTCTTACACTATATGGTGTTATGTTGTTCCCCAATGTCGAAGATTTGGTCGACTATGCTGCAATCGATGTATTTATTGCTAGTAAGACTCGATCGGAAAATCCAGTCCCAGCAATCTTGGCTGATGTCTATATAACTTTTCATCTGTGCTATGACCTGGGGAAAAGAAAGTTGATGTGTTGTCTACCTGTGTTTTATGTCTGGCTCCTATCTCGCATAGGGGGAAAAGGGATCATTGCTCAATGCCCTGTTGAAGAGGTAATGCAACGCAAGCTTGAAGTGAAGAGAACGACAAATTGGGGTGAGTTTCTCTCAAGACTGACTCAAGAAAAGATAAAGTGGCATCCATCTTGGCAGCAGAAGTCGAGCATCATATATTATTGTGGGAACTACCCAAACGTGCCACTCATAGGCACTAAAGGTTGTGTTAACTACAATCCGATTCCGACTCAAACACAGTTTGGATACCCTATAAGAGGTTCGCCGACAGCTGCTTCGCTTACTACCTTCTTGACTTACCATGGGGAAGGAGATGCTACTGAAACTCTCCGACATATTAGGAGCGCATGGAAAAAGGTGATCCGTATGGAGAGGGATTCGAGAGCATGGAGGATAGATAGAGAAATTCCTTATCATCAATGGGTTACGGAGAGAGTTAATCAAGTCAAGCTACCTTTTCGAAGAATCCCCACTCAGTTGAGAAATGAAGAACAAAACCAAGATATAGAGTCAGGGGAAGTAAAGAAACTGAAGGAGGAAGTTGCAAGATTGAAAGAGAAGAATGTCAAGATAGCTGATGACCTATTGGGCTTACAACATAGCTTTGCAGATCTCAATAGAGAATATGAGGAGAAGACAGAAGCATATTAAGATTTGGTCAAGAAACAAAGAGCCAAAAGGGATTATACACATAGGATCAAACAAGATCTGTCTGCAGCAAACAAAGAGCTAACAATGAGAGTTTAAGAGTAGAACACGGCCTTATTAGTTGAACGTCAGTGGAAAAATTTGTACGAGGACATTAAAAAAGACAAGCAAGAAATCGTGAAAAGATTGCAAGATCTTCAAATATAGGTCAACGTCATGGAACATCAAGTGGAGGAGACAATGGTTATCTGTGAAGAAAGGGTGAATAAGGAACGTATTCTACTATTAGAATTGGAAGAAAGGCACCAAGCTGCAATGACTCGTGCAAGAGAGTACATGGTTGAGCAGGAAAAGGATGTGGTACACTGGCAAAGAAATTTTTCCCAATTGGCTGCTCTAGCTAATGGGGCTAACGAGGACATACCCAGAATGTTACGAGAGGCTGACGTAGTGACGTTCCGTGATCCTCCATGAGAAGTTCAGATTTTTCTCGATCATTGCAAGTGGCTAGTAGAGCAGATGAAGATTTTAATTGCTCGAGTTAGGGATTGATAGTAGTTTCCTTTTGTTTTTCCTTTGAAGATGTATCAATTTGAATTCCTTAAATAAATCAGTTTCTTGAGACTCCAGATTTGTGTTAATTTCCATTTAATTACGTATCGATTACACAATTTTATAATTTCCGACTAGTTGTATTTTGTTCATATTTCACTTTTTAATTCATCTTAAATAAACTTCAGAGAAAGCAATAACGGCTAAATTTCCACGACATCCATATAAGACTCGCGCCAATCGTCAGAATATGGAAGACTGGGAGAAAACAATGAAAACAATGAAAGTTGACATCAGCTGACAATGTTGCCGGTCTATGTTTAGTACCGGATGTAGTAATTTCCCCGAAATTTAAAGTGCTAGACTTTGAGAAGTATAAGGGTACCACTTGTCCAAAAAGCCATTTAACTATGTATTGTAGTAAGATGGCAGCTCATGCACACAATGAAAAACTTCTGATTCATTGCTTTCAGGATAGTTTTAGGGGTGTGGCATTGAACTGGTACATGCACCTTGAACCAACTCAGATTTCATCATGGAAAGATTTGGTAGACGTTTTCTTGAAGCAATACAAATATAATATGGACATGGCTCCGTACAGAATGCAACTACAGAATATGGCAAAGAAGAGTTCGAAAACTTTCAAAGAATATGCGCAGAGGTGGAGAGAGTTGGCCGCCCAAGTTGAACCTCCGCTATATGAGAAAGAAATGATCACCATGTTTATAGAAACGTTACAAACTCCTTTTTATGAACATGTGCTCGGAAGTATTTCTTCCAATTTCTTCGATATTGTCACTATTGGAGAAAGGATTGAACATGGACTCAAGAGTGGAAAGATAGCACAAGGTTCATCTGCAGCCACCAGTGCCAAGAAACTTGGGTTCAATCCTAGTAAGAAGAAAGAGGGCGAGGTTCAAGCGGCTTCTACTGCACCTTATTGAGGAGGATATCGGCTACAATATCTTCCTAATTATAGGTCCTCATCTGCGTATGTTGCAAATGCCATGCCAGGTTACTCTCAGAATACTCCTAGGCTGCCAACTGCATACAGACCTCCGTTTACCCCTAATAATGCATTTCAGCCCAATGTTGGAGGTCAGGGTTTTAGTCAAGCACAAAGTCCAGGCTATGGACAAAAGAATAATAATTCGGGACGGAAAGTTGTGAATTTTACTCCCATCCCTATGACCTACACAGAGTTGTTGCCAGATTTGCTCAAGAATTCGCTAGTGGTCTTATGTCCGGCAAAGGTGGTACAACCACCATATCCTAGATATTATGACCCCAACGCAAAGTGTGAATATCATAGTGGGGAGATTGGTCATTCAATTGAGAACTGTCGAGCCCTCAAGTATAGAGTACAATCTTTGATTGATTCTAAGTGGCTTACTTTCCAAGAACAAAAGCCGAGTGTTGAGCAAAATCCACTGTCTGGACATACAAGCTCCACGTGAATGCTATTATGAAAGAAGGAGGTCCGATTTTGGTTAGGAGTATCCATGAAATGAAGAAACCTATGAATGAGGTTTTTGAAGCAATTTGTCAGGCTGGATTATTCTAGTATGAGTACAAGTCCGAAGATGAATGTGGTTTCCATGCTTGCACCACACATTCCATTGATGAGTGTGTTGAGTTTAAAGATTTTGTACAAGACTTGATGGACAGGCATGTTTTACAAGTTTATCATCAAAGGAAAGAAGGATAAGTGTTTACAGGAGAAGAATGGCTTCCACAGAGGCTTAAACCATTAGTCATTCAATTTACTAAAGCAGTTGCTCCCATGCCTTCAGGGCGACAACCTCTAGTAATTCAAACACCATCGCCCTTTGCATATAAGGATAATAAAGTTGTTTCCTGGTCATATGGTGTTAGTATAGTTCAAGGAGAACAAAAAGAAGAATCAGTTGAGCAAGGCAAGACAACAATCGATAACATATCTGGAATTAGAGGTATGACTAGGAGCGGACGTCTTTTTGCTCATCCTGACTTAAAGGGTGAAACAAGCTATGGAAAGAATAGAGAAGAAATGGCTATGGAAAAGGCAAAGTCGTATTTGAAAGGAAAGACTGTGCAAGTTGATTCAGAGCCCGAAGAGAGAGGGAGAAGGGAGATTACTAATGAAGATGCTTCTGAGTTTCTGAAGTTCATCCAGCAAAGCGAATACAAAGTGGTGGATTAGTTGAACCGGATGCCTGCAAGGGTGTCTTTGTTGGAATTGTTAATGCATTCGAATGCTCATCGAAAGTTATTGATGAAGATCTTAAGCGGAGCTCATGTGGAACAAGATCTCTCCTTAGATAAATTTGAAGGAATTTTTAGTCACATCACTGCTAATAATTACTTAACTTTTACTGAGGAAGAAATACCTTCAGAGGGCAGAGGTCATAACAAAGCTCTTCACATTTTTGTCAAGTGCATGAATCATTTTATATCACGCGTGCTAGTCGATAATGGTTCCTCTCTGAACGTAATGCCGAAAACCACATTGAACAAATTGCATGGTGAAGGGATTCATCTATGTCCTAGTACCATGGTGGTGAGAGCTTTTGACGGTAGTAAAAGAGAGGTCATAGGGGAAGTGGAACTATCAGTACAAGTCGGTCCGTGCACATTCCAAATTGTATTCCAAGTAATGGACATATTACCAGCATACAGCTGTCTACTGGGAAGACCCTGCATACACACTGCTGGAGTAGTTCCATCTACTTTGCATCAGAAACTAAAATTTGTAATTGATGATAAATTGATTATAGTTTCTGGAGAGGAGGACTTGGTAGTATGTGGATCCACATCCACTCCCTATATTGAAGCTACATAAGAAGCTTTAGAAACTTCATTTCAGGCTCTAGAGATCGTTAGCACAACCTATGTAGAGCCTTTCAAAGTAAATACATGTCTATCTAGTGCATCTTTGATGGTGGCTAAGACTATGATGAAGGAGGGGTATAAATGTAGTAGTGGCTTGGGCAAAAGTAATACAGGGTCTGTAAGGCCACTGAAATTGGTGGAAAACAAAGGGAGGTATGGTTTGGGATACAAACCTACTCATGTTGATCGGAGGAGAATCATTGAGGAAATAATTGAAAGAAGTCAAGCGAAGATAGAGAGTTGGGAGCCGAGAAGCAAAGAAATTCCCATGTGCATCCTGGATCAGAGTTTCTACAGCGTCGGTTGGATCAATTTTGATCAAGTGGCAGTTATTGAGCAGAGGCATGGAGGTCAGAGCTTCTATCATGTGTACCCTTGTCTTCCTAATGAAGAAATTGACATGGGTTGTCTACAAGATTTTCTCAAGGTCTGAAGGATGTCGTGGGATGAAAATAAAAATTGCACAATAAATCATATTTATGGAATCATTGAATTTATTGATAAAAATAATAAAAGATTTGACGCAATTTTAAAGCTTGGCATAGAAAATTGATTTCTTTCATAATAACATATTGGCATGCATGTGTTGGATACCCCTTTTAAGCCTTCCATCCAAAAGAGAAAGTGATGTGCTTCAGTAACATGTTTGTTGCCCACTAAAACTAAGAGTAAACATCATATTGGGGCAATCAATCAGATTTTTCACGTGGCTATGGATTTCAAGTTCTTTTTGCTAAAGCCATTCAAAATAATCAAAAGAAAAGAAATAAAAGTCCGTTAGATTGAAAACCCGTAAAAGGCAGTCTAAGCAAAAGATAGGACGATGAAAAAAGAGAGAGGAATATCAAGTATTTGGAATCACTAGAATCTGTTGCGGGAGTTAATCTCTTTTAAAATCAAGCAATCATAATTTAAAATGATATATGGTCATGTTTTTCTATCCTAAAACATCAATAAAAATTTCATTGTACCATTTTTGGGCCTGAAAAGTAGAAATTTCTTTCAAAAATACCCTAAACAAGGATCATCAGCATGTTGCAATTCAGTTCAGGATAAGAGGTCTGTAAAAAATAAAATGAAAATAAAAAGTATAAAAAAAATAATAAAAAAGGGAGGCGCATCAAAAGCTCCCAAGTCAGAAATTGAGAAAGAGAAATTCGAAAGGAAAATATGTGTCATCAAGGACTTGCAAATAAAAAGAAAAAATGTGATCTCAGCAAGAACATGAACTGCTCCGTACAATACTTGGTTGATGGTCTTTGTTATAAAAATGATAATAACCGGTAAACAGTTTTTGAGCCTGTATATCCTTTTTCTTTAAAACCTTTTAAACCCTGACCACGTTACAAGCCATGTAAAGTCCATATTGATTGAAGAATGATTGTCGATGATTTTCCCAAAGAATAACCTTGCAACAGAGGAATGTGGCTGCCAATACAAGTCAAGTTGTAAGAAAAGTGCCTTTTACGGAAAGGACGATACAAATTTGCCAGCTGAATAAGAGTAAAATAGTGTCATTAAAGCATAAATACTGGGGCAATCCTTTCTTGTATGTCTTTCTCATATTTTTTTCTCCACCCTAGCCGGAAATAGTCATTGAAATCGGGGACACTTCCATGTGATTCAATCAGTATCAGTTCATTTTCTTAAGTATGCAGCTTTCTCCACGTAAATTGCATTATCCCGGTTTTCCACTAAATCTATTTTTACCCATTTAACCTAACAAAATTGGCTATCCCTTTGAACCTTAATCTCCTATTTTTCAAAAAAAAAAAACTGGGGCAACTCTGCTTGTTTATGGTCAGCTCTCAAAGAGTATGAAAGATTTAAAATAAAGTTACCCCCCATACTTGGGGAATTTCATTGCCTATTTGAAGTTTAACATTTCTTTACAGTATGTTTGTTTATCCATCCATTACGACACATATGCATCAAATGTTAGAGTTGATCGTATTAATAATTTTGTGTCAAGCGTTAAGATTTGTAAATGTTTTTCCCAAAATGAAAGCTCAAAGTTCAATCAATGAATTCAATGATTCCATAAAAATATTTGGTTTAAAGAGAGGAGCAAAATAGCAAATCAAAATCCTCAGGCATTAAAAGTAAAAAATCTCATGCAAGTCAAGATTTCATGCATCAGCATAAAGCCATGCATTCATACCCCAGTGGAAAAGTCAAACTTGCCAAACATTTAAAAAAATATATCATGTATTCATAGATGCATTCAAAGTAAAAGGAAATCATAGATTCTCATGCATTCAAACATGCATTCATTTGAAAACAAATCATAAATTGATTTTTTTTTTTTAAAAAGTTTCATGATTCTCTGATACAAGATCTAATGAAAGATTATCCCTTAATTCAAAGTTTTGGCACTTGATCCCCTGCAGAAGCAAGGTCTTGGCCATTCTTTACTTTTCGACTCCCTATAGAAGCAAAGTCACAGCCATTATTTACTTTTCAACTCCCTGCAAAAGCAAAGTCACAACTCTTCTTTGATATGTTGATCCCCTGCAGAAGCAAGGTCACATTTGATTTTGGCACTTGATCCCCTGCAGAAGCAAGGTATTGGCCATTCTTTACTTTTCGACTCCTTGCAGAAGCAAAGTCACAACTCTTCTTTGATATGTTAATCCCCTGTAGAAGCAAGGTCACATTTGATTTTGGCACTTGATCCCCCGCAGAAGCAAGGTCTTGGCCATTCTTTACTTTTCGACTCCCTACAGAAGCAAAGTCACAACTCTTCTTTGATATGTTGATCCCCTGTAGAAGTAAGGTCACATTTGACTTAGGCACTTGATCCCCTGCAGAAGCAAGATCTTAGTCATTCTTTGGTTTTCGACTCCCTGCGAGAGCAAAGTCACAACTTTTCTTTGACATGTTCATCCTCTGCAAAAGCAAGATCTCCGCACTTCTTTTCAGTACGTGATGATACCCGAACAAAATCAGTGTTTCTATCTTTACTTAATTTTTACTTTGATAGTATGAATCTTTCTCAAATTTTCATATTATCCAGTAAAACTTAAGTAGAGAGGGGCAGCTGTCAACACCCGATTTCGTCCGGGTAAATAAATTAAAATTAAGAAAATGAAAAATATGTCTACAATTAATTGAATAATCAAAATAAAAAAATGAATAAGAAAATAATAAATAGAATAAATATATACACTTGATTACTTGAGGTTTTTATTTAAAATAATAATAAATAATAAAACAAATAAAAAGATGTTTGAATTTATCCATTTTTTTTACAAAACATAAAAAATAATAACAGTTAACAAAAACAGAAAAACAAAGTAAATAAAAATAATAATAAAGAAAAGAAATGAAAAATCAAATAAATAAATAAATAACATAAAAATAAAAACAGAATAATAAATAAAAGGAAAATACATAAAAATAAATTGAAACTGTTTTAAAACTGCTTCTTTTAATTCACCTTTAAAATAATAAAAAAAAAGAGAATAAGTCAAACTTAAAACTGTTCTGAACCACCCATGTTCTCGTTTCACAATAACAAAAAAATATAAAAAATAAAATATGACCGTTCTCAAACTGTTTCATCTCACGTTCATCTACACTTCATCTTGAATAATAAAAAAAAAGGAGTCAATCTTTCAAAACTACTCTAAACTACTTTCAAAATAAAAAATAAATTAAATAATTCACTTAAGTGGTAACTGCTCTGACCTTAAGGAGGAACTATTGATCACTTTGAGAGGGACGAAGAAAAAGAGAAAAAAAGAGAGAAAAAGTAGAGAAGATTGATTCTCCCGTCTTACTATCCACACTCAATTTAAAACTGAGAAGCAAAAAACTTTTGGAAAGGAGGTTATCATTTTTGAAGAACGCTCACAGGTATGATTTGTAAGATTTAGATTTTCATATGGATCTTGAAGTTTGAAATTTGTAAATCATGTGTCTTATCTTCCTGTGATGTTTTTTATTTCTTCATCATTTCATTTTCATATAAAGATAAAAAATAAAAAAAAAGAGGTCATTTTGCTCTTTATGACATTTTGTTTTTTTTCTTATTTCTTAAATAATAAAAAAAATTCATCATCTTCCATCTTCCATACATTCTTCTATGTATTTTGAATGTATTTTGTACTTCCAAAACCACTCCAAAACAGTCCCAAAACAACCTCCGCCGTCACCCGCCGTTCCTTCTACGCCGCCACCGCACCGCCTGCCACCGCACCACCTGTCACTGCCGCCGCTCCTCTTCGCCGTCACCGCTGCCGCTTTGGGTTGGTAGACCTAACATGGGTTTGGAGTAAGGTGGTGGTGGCTTAGGGTTGAGGTGATGATAGCCTAGGGTTGTGGAGTTGGGGCCTTCCTATTCGCACCCCCATTAATTAAGATATAAACTCCAATTCTTCTTAATCCCCAAAATGCCCTCAACCCTGGTTCGATTTTTTATTAGCGAATCTACTTCCTGCACCCCATTAATTAAGATATACACTCCAATTCTTCTTAATCCCCAAAATGCCCTCAACCCTGGTTGGATTTCTGATTAGCGGATCTACTTCATGCACCCCCATTAATTAAGATCTACACTCCAATTTTTCTTAATCCCCAAAATGCCCTCAACCCTGGTTCGATTTCTGATTAGCGAATGTACTTCCTGCACCCCCATTAATCCAGATCTGCACCCACACTCTTCTCAATCCCTAAAAAGCCATTGATCATAAGTGGTTTTTGACTAATGAAGCTACTTCCTGCACCACCCCAATTAGTATTTACACCTGATACCTTATTCAAAGCCCAGGCTTTAAACCTGACACCATTTCTCAAAGCCTAGACTTTAAACCTGACACCATTTTTCAAAGCCCAAGCTTTAAACCTGACACCATTACTCAAAGCCCAGGCTTTAAACCTGGCACCTTACCCAAAGCCCAGGCTTTAAACTTGATACCTTACCCAAAGCCCAGGCCTTAAACCTGACACCTTACTCAAAGCCCAGGCTTTAAACCTGACACTGTTATTCAAAGCCCAGGCTTTAAACCTGGCACTAGTGCCATTCACTTACCTTATTTTCAAACAAGTTTTTGAAAATTTCAAAAAAAATATCAAGACAACCAACAATCTTATCAACAAAGAACTACGTAACCCTGATTCTCTATCCCTGATGGAGATACGTAGGAGCAAGGTCAAACCTTGTCGGGCTCCCTAAAACCAAAAAAAATATTTTGTTTGTTTTATCTTAATCTCTTTCTTGGGAAAATAAATGTTTTAAAAAATCACACTCAGATTACTTATTTAATTAAAGGTACCGTCTTAGGACGAGCGTTGTGGGGTGCTAACACCTTCCCCGCACGTAACCGACTCCCGTACTTGAAATCCATTTTCGCAAACTTGCCTTATCTTGTTTTTTGTTTTCCATAGTTTTTTGTAATAAATTATGGTGGCGACTCCACTATTTTGAAAATTAATTTTATTTTATTTGCTGTTTCCGTCGTGGTCCCGGTTACAACAATTGTGAATGGTTATTTTTGAATAATTAGTTTACTTATATCTGTAATTTCATTTAGTTTATTATGATCTTATTATTTTACATGTGAGCAAATGTTTTGACCGCTTCTACATTTTAAGGATAAGCTAAAAGAGATAATTGTATTGTAATATTACAAGTATATAATTTTGTATGTTGTAATAGAATCTCGTGTTATTAGGTATTGTTTTTTTACTAGACACAAATTATATATAATATATACATCCGTATCAGTTAATGTAAGTTATTATTGTGCACTGTGTATTATAATAGTAACAATTTATAGGATTGTTACATATTAATACGTGCAAAACAAGGTATGACCAAATTATTATAGTTACAATGAAACAACAAGGATCAAAATGAAAAGAAAATATACACATATTTTTAGAATGGTTCCATTCCACAAGAATCTACATTTCATCTACCCCAAACAACCTTAATTAGATTGTTCCACTATGTTATTATGTTATTGGATTATTCAATTACAAGAATACCTATATAACTAAAAGAAGAAAACTTATGTGAAAAAGCAAAAAACATAAAATGAGAATATTGAATTGTGTTTTTATTTAATTTTAAAATATTTTTGCAAAAATTGATGAAATAATACACTAAAATAAAAACAATGTAGTATAACAAAAACAAAATATACAAAGCTGCTGAACATCAGAATCAGAATTTATTGCCACCACATTCTTTAATCTTTGTTTGGTTAGATGTAATCTTTGTATCAATGACTTCAAAGATTGAGTTATAAATGTCCCATGGGAACAAACACCCATATAGTGACAAATGGCAGTGCTAATTGTAAAAAAAAAAATGAAAATTATTGACATGACCAAATACCAACTAAAAGAACATAAGAGAGTGAGTTATTATCAAAAACATAATCGAATAGGTTTTGTATTAATCAATTATTTGTATAAGTTTAGAAATTATGAAAAGCATAATTATAATCGATTATAAATTGAAATTATCAATTATATTTAAAGAATAATCCATTATAAACAAAATATAATTGATTAAAATATATAAAAACACAAGCCAAATTGTATATGTATCACAATTCAATCAATGAGTGCAGAAATAATTCAAAATATAAATTGTTTTTACATGACATATCAAACAATAATTTATTTCAAATATTCCATTAAAACCTTTGTCACAAATATTACATTAAAACCTTTGTCACAAAATTGAATTGAACACAAATTGTATTTGAGACTTTTTACTAATAACACATTTATAATGATAATACACTATAAATATTTTCAATTTGTATAACACAAATTACCTTCCCTTTACCCATAAGTAACATAACCACCATTCTTTAAAAAATTACTGAATTTGTCCTAGTCACCTATCATTATGTCTAAAACAGATTCTATTGAGATATTTGAAAGATTTATTAGCTGTAAGACACATATAAAAAAATAAATATTTTTTAAAAATTATATTAGAGTTCTTATAGGTTAGTATCCTTGTAATTCTCTTTGAAAATCTAAACACATTTTTTTGCTTTGAGCAACATGATTTTAGATATAACAATTAATTCATATATAAATTCTTTCAAACAATATAAATATAGACAATATTTTGAAATTGAAATTAAAAAAATATATTTACTTCTATTCATATTTAATTTCCAACCATAAATAATAATAATATTTAATTTTGATATTGACACAATCACTTATCCCATAAGTTGATTGTACTAAAGATATAGAAGTAATATATATATATATATATGTTAAATTGTAAATAAATAAACAATAATGTATATTAAATCATGTGTATACTGTAATTAAATTATAAAAGCTGATCAGTAAATTATTGTGCATATGATTTATTGACATACCAATCTTGAAAAGAAGAAACAAGATTGAGGGTGGATATTGAAGTTGGGTAAAAATAGTGAAAATCAGTATCTTCTTTGTTCTGTGGCTTATTGTCTGCATAAATTTGTTTTTGTAACCCGATTCCACCAATCATCGCTTCCCTTCTCGCGCCAAATACAAAAACCACCACCATTTCCCATTCTCATCCTTCCTCTCTCACTCCCACACCGGTAATAATTTAACTTCGCTCTGTTAAACTTCGTCCACCCATGTCACATTTCGGATCTCACCCACCCGTCACTTTCCATCACCAATCAATCCATTCCCTCACGCACGTGCATACATCTCTATAAACGAACACCCACGAGAGACTCTGCATTTTTCCTTCTTCGTTTCACACCGTTTGTTTCTCTGTTAAGTCATTGCGTTTTGTAGGGTTTGTGAGATGTCGGATGCGCCAGCTAGCCCGAGTCACGAGAGTGGCGGCGAGCAGAGCCCGCGCGGTTCCTCCTCTGGTGCGAGGGAGCAGGACCGCTACCTTCCCATTGCCAACATCAGCCGCATCATGAAGAAGGGTCTGCCTCCTAACGGCAAGATTGCTAAGGACGCCAAAGATACCATGCAGGAATGTGTTTCTGAGTTCATCAGCTTCATTACCAGCGAGTTAGTTCGTAACTGTAGATAACATGAGTTTGAGTTCGCGGTTTTTAATTTTGTTTTGGCAATTGGGGTTTCTGAGAATGTTTGGTCAAAGTTATATATCAAACATTTGTAGTTTCAGCTTTTTTTTTCTTAATCTTTTTTGGCAATTGGGGGTTTCTGAGGATTTTTGGTTACTGAATTCCATGCAGGGCGAGTGAGAAATGTCAGAAAGAGAAGAGAAAGACTATTAATGGAGACGATTTGTTATGGGCAATGGCCACTTTAGGTTTTGAAGACTACATAGAGCCGCTTAAGGTGTACCTGGCAAGGTACAGAGAGGTATTTTTTTTTTCTTTCTTTATATGGTTTTGAGGGTTCTTAGTTGTTATCCGTTTGCAGTGTCTGCTCTTTCTATCTTAATAATTATTTGTTCATATATATAAAAAACTGTCATTTTTTTTAGTTGATATACAAAGTAGGATACTAGGATATATTATACACATACACACACTATTAAAACACTTGAGGAGACAATTGGAGTCATCTGATTAAATCTTGTCTAATGCAAGTGTAGAATGTGAATTATTCGTTACAGTTTTCACTTCCCTTTCCATCTTGAGGTGTGGATTGGTTTTTGGTTGGATGAGCCAGGTGCATGGGAAACCTTTTCAAGGAAGAGATCTATAAAGTTCTCTTCCATCCCCTTCATTTAAATGATGGTGTTTTGATAATGTTGCTTATGACATTATAATTAACTGACTTTTTCTTTTTCCTTTTTGTTTGGTTGGTGACTTTGGAATGTGCACAATATCACAGGCGGAGGTTAGTTAGTCCTCCTCTTTGGGTTAATTGTGTTATTTGTTATTTATCTTAGACTATTTTTCCATGTGGAAATGTTAAATGTTTGCGGACACAAATTCTTATAGGGTGACACCAAAGGATCTGCTAGAGGTGGTGATGGATCTGCTAGACCAGATCAAGTTGGCCTCGCAGGTCAAAATTCTCAGGTGTGATTGCATAACCTTTTTGGACTTTGTTTTTAGTTTAATAATTATTAGTCTTACGATATTTTGTCTATGGAAATATGATTTGGTTTATTGCGTGTTTTTGGTTTAATGTATATGGCAGCTTGTTCATCAGGGTTCACTGAACTATATTAGTTTGCAGGTAATATTCTTTCTTTCTCCTTCTCTCTTGAATGCATAAATACTCAATTTTTTAACAAACACTTGCATGCCCAATTATGGAGATAGAAAAATAGACACATTCTTATTAAAAAAGAGCAAAATTGAACATTGTATAGGCTTTTTATGTGCTGAATTCACCCTAAACTTGCAAAGGGGCAAAAGGGAGTTACTATCTTTTTTTTTTTTTCAATTTTTGTTACAGAGAAAATCAATTTCCTTTATTTTTATTTAGACGACTTTAAGTTCAGGGAAACCTTTTTTTTTTTTTTTTTTCAAGATGACACCTTATCCATTCTCTGGATGTGTAACCCATCTTCTCTTGGATGAAAACTTCTAGCCCAGAGAAGATAAAATTGGGCAAGATTGTACAATGATAATTTCCTTAGCCTTCAAAGTTTCAACCACTTTGAGATACTAAAAATGGCGTTATTATGGAATTTTCGTTTCAATTGTGACCTCAAATTAAATTCATTTTCAAGAACCTTTAATTTTTTGTATACATTCTTCTGGCAAATGTTCACCATATTTGTCACCAGACTGATTTTTTAGTGGTTGTCATTAGAAAGATTTAAAGCTGATCAAATTTCATATTATATATCTTGTGTGGCTTGGGATTTGTTTTTTCTAGTTGGTATTTATTTTTAAATTAGTAATTTGTTGGTTTAAAACATTTTGAGCATTTTGTTGAAACTATCCAATGTTATTTCAGACTAATGTTAATGATGATATTGCAATTTCATTTTTCAGTGAATTGAAGTTTAAATCCTAGGTTTGTAGAGTCTGTTACCTAGAATTACTGATTTCTCTCTAGACAATTTGTTTGAAATTATATTAAGCATTTTCGAGGTGCTAGCATTCTGTATTGATGGCAATCATAGCAGTCTTATGGAGAATGAAGTAAGAAAGATGTTGTATGCTAAAGGAACATTAGGATTATGGAAATATATCGTATCTGTTAGTACGAAGAGGTACATTCATTATAAGCTTGGTTATTTTGGTACTAACAATGCCCGAGACAGTGGGTGGGTCCTTAATATGTTAATTATTGGTTATGTGTATGAGAAAAAAAAAATGTTGAGAGATTGTACACACCTCAGTGATTTTTTTGTCAAGAAAGAATTAGTCGGCTGAGGAATATACTCTTGATTCACACGCAGAAAAAATGTGCAGTTATCGGAGTTGTTACAGGGATTTGAGAGTTCCATTTAATTATAGCTTTCTATTTAACAATTGGATTTCTTGGTTATGTTATGTATATTGATTTGCAAACTTAAGATTTAGGATTGATTGTCATTGAGCTGGTTTATTCTCCCTCTCTTCTAATATACCGGTTCTCTATCTTTTAGGAATTCAAATACTTGTTCCAGTGTATGAAGTGTGATTTCTTTGGTATCAGTTATTGACATCTGTTCTATCTGCTTCTCTTTTAAGACCTTTGACATTTTTTAAATCTGTGGGGATTTTCAGGTGCAACCACAACATCTGGTTATGCCTTCAATGCAAAGCCATGAATAGTGTAGAGTTTCCACGCATCTCTTTTATTTCACTTGAATGCTTGCACGCATGACATGGGTGGAAACAATGGTGTAATGATAAAAACTTAGGTTCTAGTGTAGAAGGCTTGAGTGTCATAATTTTGTTACGTCACTAATGAAGATTTTTATTAACACATGTCATCTTTAGCTGCGTGTTGGGGTTATGCATGTGATTCACCACGTAGCTTGTCATGTTCAGAAGAGTTTTCTTGAGATTATACAATATTTGCAGACACTCCAGTTGTTTTTTTGTAGTTTAGGTAAAATAGTTTGCTTCTCTCTTCCTTGATGATTTAAAAGAAATAAATGTTTTCTTGCTAAAATACAAATGTTATTGAAAGGGTTCCTAGCTTCACTGCTGTTGTTCAAGTAATGCTGTATAAATCTAGTAGTGAGAATTAGCTACTTGCGACGGTATGTTACGGTTTCAGGCGGTATGTTACGGTATGTTTTTGAAGTCAAAATGTTTAGTTATAACTGACCAAAATTCATCAAAAAAAAAAAAAAAAAAACTTTAACCAGAAGAAAAAAGGAGTTGATATTGTAACATTGATTTAAAAATTAATTATTTTAATTTTAATAATTAAAAAAATTAATATATATACGGATATGTAATTTGTTACATCTTAATTGCTATTTTTTTAATCTATCATTATAACCGTAATAATCATTACATCTCGCTGGTGTAAAAAACATTCCTTCCAATTCTTATTAAAAGAACAAAATTAGAATTTTTTTATCCTTGTTATAGATATCTATCTAAAACGTATTTCCTGTTAATTTTTTATAAGTATATTTAGTTTCTATAAATTAATAAATAATACTAAACAAAATACATTTTTTTTAATTTGTTTGGAAGTGACTTTGCCAAGAACATTTTAAGAACCTTATTTTGTCTCTGGACGTACATAATGAGTAAAAAAAATTAAGCAATAAATATATTACTGGAGATTAAAAGAATTAAAAGTAACATATATTTGAGGATAAAACCAAAAACATGTTTGAATTGCTATCTCCATCCCCCATTTTTGAACCTGCACCCCATCTACTTAGTAAATGACAAAAACGCCCTTTAGGATTTATAATTAAAAACTAGGTTTTTCTTCTCCATACCTTCGGTCCCTATTCTGACTAAGCTGTGCTCCCTCCGTTAGTTTCCATGATACAAATTTTGCAGGTATAAATTACATTTTTTTTTTCAGTAGTCGTTGGCACCATTTTCACGTGCAAATCGCATTCCCAAGGTTAAGATTTTCGTTTTTTTTTTCTTTAAAAAGGAGAATCTATAAGACTTTCGAAATTTGGTTTGCATAATAACTGAAGGGTGGAAGATATGGTTACTTTCAGATTTTAGAATATTTTCCCGATACGCTTCTCGCATACCATATTTCTATAAAGCTTATTCCATAAAACTATCTTTTGGAAAACTTATCTCAGAAATATGATTTTTTTTTTTTATCTTTGGCTATTTTGAGTTGTTAAATATTGAATTTTAATCACATATATGTAGAATGACATGGTAAAGATAAGAAAAATTGTTTACGTGGCTGCCAACCTTTTGCTAACAAGTGAGGTGGATTGTGTGTTATATAGATAAGGGACCATATTGATATTTTGTTCAATGTTAAAATATTTGAAAATTTTTATTTTTTTGAAGGGACGGTTGGGAGAGGATTGTTCATCCTTTCTTTGTTGTTGTCTTTTTTCTATAGCTATGTTTTATTCTATAAATAATCAAATTAAGAAGATAAGAATACAATATGTTACATTCTTAACTTAAGTATGTTGGACTTCTTCTTGTTACAATTAACTTGAGTTTTAATTACACTTTAAATATTTAATTTATTTAGTTACATAGATTTTATCTATTTGTTTTAGTTTGTGGATAAGTTTCAATCTTTCATCACTTGACAATATTATAATAATAATAATTATTATTATTATTAAATATTAAAAATATAACAATAATCATTGTCTAATCGAATAAAAGTGAGTAACATAAATCCTATTATTTTCAATGACTGGAAAATAAATGTACATAATTTGTCTATGATAATAAAAGAATTAAAATTTTAATTATTATAATTAAAATAATTACAAAAATTATTTCTAAAAATTATATTAAAATTATATAAACATAAAATAAATATAAACCTTTTTATTAATTTTATAATGTTATAATTATATTGTAAAATTCTATCAAAATAAAAAAAGAAAATTATAATAAATTGTTTATATGAAAATAATTATAGAATATTTTAATATTTATTTAAAAATATGATTATGATCATATAATAAAAACAATTTTAAAACATTTAATGATATTGTTTACATAGGTCAAGAAATGACATATTTGGTTTGTTGGTGAATTTTTCTATGTTCAGTGTGTTCATAAAGTGTTATGCAGTTAAGTCGTTAAATACACAAGGTTCAACACATAGATACATATGGTTAAACAGATAAATTTCAAAACATATGATTAAACAGTTAATCACTTAAATACATATGGTTAAATAGATAAATTTGCAATGAGGTTTTTGACCCATAACATGTGTGATTTGGTTCATGTTCAAGTAAGGCAGAGTTGTGGTAAAGAGCGTGGTGGAGAACATCCAATAAATGAAACTTCACATAAATGAATTTTCACTCTTAAACACAAATTAAATTTTAAGTTTTAGAGGTATGACATGTGTAATTTGGTAGATGGTGCAAAACATGTAAGGATATTACTTATAAAGGTAAGGGAGGAACAAATTTGTTGTATGTGTTGGTTGGTTAAAAAGTTTTGTTGAGTTAAATACTTAAATAGACAGTGTTAAACACTTATATGTGCAGTGTTGTTGATGGCACAAGACCTATGTCCCTTGCTTCATGTTATTGTTAATTAATGAATATTATGGTGACCCAAGACAGAATTTTGGTCATTCCCATGGTGCAAAACATGTAAGGATATTACCCATGGAGGTGATGGAGGCATATATTTATTGTCTTTGTTGGTTGGTCAGAAAGTTATGGTGACTTAAACACTTAACAACACAATGTTACACACTTGTATGTGCAGCGATGTTGATGGCACAAGACCTTTGTCCCTTGCTTCATGTCATTGTTAATTGGTGAATATTATAGTGACCCAAGGTAGAGTTTTGGTCATTCCCATGATGCAAAACATGTAAGGATATTACTTATGGAGGTAAGGGAGGAACAAATTTGTTGTCTGTGTTGGTTGGTCAAAAAGTTATGTTGAGTTAAACACTTAAATATACAACGTTAAACACTTGTATGTGCAGTGGTGCTAATGGCGCAGAACCTTTGTCTCTTGCTTCATGACATATTTAAGTGTTCCATGGTGACCCAAGACAGAGTTGTGGTGACTCCTATGGTGCAAAACATGTAAGGATATTACTTATGGAGGTGAGGGAGGAACAAATTTGTTGTCTGTGTTGGTTGGTAAGAAAGTTGTGCTAACTTAAACACTTAAATAGACAGTGTTAAATACTTATATGTGCAGTAGTGCTAATGGCGCAAGACCTCTATCTTTTGCTTCATGACATTGTTAAGTGTTCCATGGTGACCCACGACAAAGTTGTGGTGATTCCCATGGTACAAAAGTTGTAAGGATATTACTTATGAAGATGAGGGAGGAATAAATTTGTTATTTGTGTTGGTTGGTCAAAAAGTTGTGCTGAGTTAAACACCTAAACAGACAATGTTAAACACTTGTATGTGAACAAATAGCGCAGGATATGTCCCTTGCTTCATGTCATCGTTAATTGGTGAATATTATGGTGAACCAAGGCATATTTTTGGTCATTCCCATGGTGGAAAACATGTCAAGATATTACTTATGGAGGTGAGGAAGGCACAAATTTGTTGTCTTTGTTGGTTGGTTAGAAAGTTGTGCTGAGTTAAACACTTAAATAGACTGTGTTAAACACTTGTATGTGTAGTGGTGCTGATGGTAAAGAACCTTTGTCCCTTGCTTCATGTCCTTGTTATTTGGTGAATATTATGGTGACCTAAGGCAGAGTTTTGGTCATTCAAGACATGTAAGGATATTACTTATGGAGGTGAAGGAGGCATATATTTGTTGTCTTTATTGATTGGTCAGAAAGTTGTGCTAACTTAAACACTTAGATAGACAGTGTTAAATAGATAAATGTGCAGTGACGTTTTTAACCCATAACATGTGTGAGTTGGTTCCAGTTCAACCAAGAGAGCTTCTTATTCAACTTTTCCATTAAAATTCTTTCCTCTTTTAATTGTTTTGTATGTGCATAATTATTTCTACTTCTTTTCCCAGAATGTTTTTATATTTATAACTTTACTAATAAGTTCATGCTATGTAAAATTAAATTTTTAATATTTTTCTTAATTTTATATCAAGCTTTAAGTCTTGTCTATTTTAAAATTAATCTCAGCTCGCATGTTGGTTCAAGTGGTTAACTAAAACATAATTTGTTCCAATACTATTGTAATTAAAGAATAATGGTAGCTTAAGACTGAAGGATTAAAGCTCTTTTTTTTTTTTTATTTATCCAACCACTCACTACACACACAAAAAATTATTACAAAATATAAAATATGTTAGATACAAACGTAATTACATTTTTATTTCTTTTACAAGACTAACTATTAAACTAACATGGCTTACTGATCATTGGACTATTACAAAACCAGTTGAATGAACTTAAATTGAAAATGGAACAAGTTAAAAAAGAAAACCTTTGAAGTCTGGGACACACAGGCAACAAAAAACAAATCAACCATACAAGCAAACATGTATATAATAGATATGTCAAGCATTAATTAACTACTTTCACATCCCAAGCTCAGTACATCATAGCAACCTCTTATGCTTATTCTATTCAGTATCCACTAATAAACCATTGTGCTTCCTTTCGAAACATTGTCATAGGGTCCTTCACTACTCTTGGCCTCCCAATCTTCTTTTCTCACAACCATTTTGTCTAAAAACCTGCATAATTGAACAAACCATAACTTTTTATCGTGCATGAATGTGAAAAAATGGAAAGGAGACATGTGTATGCCAAAACCGAAATCTTTCATCAATTATTGAACATAGGAAGGCTATGATTTAAGCAACCAAATAATAATCAAATATAAACAAAGAAGAAATCATTGAAGTTGGCTCAACTAATGAGTCTAAAGTTTTTCAATTTTAAAGATAACAAGATATACTAGAAATCGGGTTAGGAGAATATTAATGGTAAAAAAAAGTTAGATTTGATTCAGACTTCTAAAGTGAAATCTGACAAGAGTGCATATAACTATGCTATTTGGATCCTGAACAAAATAGTAATAATAATAAGCTTATATGGTAGAGGAAAAAGAACTAGAACAACTTTATAAATTTTATGTGCATCTCCAAAATTATCAATCTGTAACCACAAAATTATTCACACAAAAATTACAACCAGAACACAACATATTAGAAACACAACTATTAAGAATGATTAAATGTATTGATGAAAATGATTATTAAAAAACATTGTTCCAAAAGAACAAGTAAACATGCAAGAATCATAAATGCTAACAGCAACAATTAGCAAAAGGAAAAAGGATAATTTTACTTATAGCCTTTACTTATAGCCTTTCCCATCTCTTTAATTTCAAAAAATTAATTATTTGATTACAATTGTCTAGACTATAATTAATGAAGACAGGATCACAAATCTGCAATTCCATAATTCCATTATTCAGTTTCTGGATCCAATTGCATCAATTTTGTTTGTGACATAAAAAACTAGGTAACAGAAGGAAAAAAAAAGGTAAAATTATCTGAACCCTAATCTGAACAATCTGGAACCATGAAAAAGAAACATTGTTCTCCTTCGAGAATTGGGCGGAAGCAAAACTGAACCAGAAGGAGAAGGAGTAGAAGCAGCAATCCCAATTTGTTGAGTTTGTTCTTTAGCAAAGTTATTGAAGAGATGAGTTATATAGCGAGTGAGACCCTCTTCATCATGTGAGGAACGGGAGAAGGAGAGGTGCAATGTGAGGGAGTCAAGTTAGTGACTAACCCAAACTTTAGACAATAAACACATCACGCATTTACCCTTATTAGTCTCTAGAACAATAAACCCTAAACCTTTACCAATTTCACCCACCACGCAAAAAAAATTAACCTACGAAAGAAAAACTTACCACAAATGACAAGTTACACCACACAAAGACAGAGACAACACGCAAGAGGGAGACAGAGTCACACAGAAAAAATGTACCTGCACGGAGGCGAAGTTGCAGAAAAATACCCTGCTTCCAGAGAGAGATAGAGTTGCGGTGAAAAGAAAAAGGGAACGATGAAAGAGGGAGCTCGTACGGGTGATTGCAAATCGAAGAGAAATGGTGCTAGTGGTGCGACGCTGAACAAATGAAAGAGAAAGGGAAGCCAATTAAACCCTATTTTTCACTCACTGCCACGCTGGATGACTTATGCCACGTAAGGAAACAACTGGCCATGTAAGCGCCACGTGGGGTTGTAACCTAGGTGTAATGCCACGTCAGGTTGTCAATATATCATTAATCAAAGATTAGAGGATGAGGGTTTTAGACCAATCATGTACGTCTGAGTGCAACCATTAGATGGAGAGAGGAAAACGATGCTAATAACGTTTGAAGTAACAAAGTTGAAGAAAATGTAGTAATTGAAGAGATCCATATAGTAGGAATGAAGTTTATCTTAGAAGGTTGATGAGTTATGAGAACCATATGACTAGAAAGTTATGAAATCATGTAATAAGTAATAAAGTTATCATACATGCATCGAAATGAATATGTTGATTGTTATAAGATCATGGTGAACTGAAATATAGATTTTACATTCTGATACGACTAAAACAATGCAATAAAGAAGGTCAATCGCATTGAGGTAACACTAACAACCTCAAGTAAGGCGATCTTATACTTGTTTATTTTATAAGTACTATCCATTAAACTTACATCAATGAAGATACATGTTTCACTCATATAACATCAATTGTCGCATTTTAATTCTCTAACCTCATTCTAATCTTAGATACATAATAATGAAATTACAAATTTACTTTATGTGATCACATTCTTCTCATTATGCTCCTTTATTATTAACAAAATATTTCTAGATTTCATTAAACTCTTTGTCATATCAACAAACATAGACTTCTCATTAGGTGTCAACCTACTAGCATATGAATGACCTACCAATATATCTACCAAGTCATGATTATGAGAGACACAAAGTAATTTTACAATCCATCATTCACCAACTTTTATTGATTTCCTCACATTTCCTTTAGTAAGGTCGACGTCTTTTTAATATATTGTTTGTATTTACCTCCTCCCTCAACCAAATAATACATACATCTTCCTTTCTTATTGGCCATTTGATGTATCATGTCTTGATATAACAATGACAAACACAAACTTATAGATAACCTTTCTAACCTACTTCAAGAGGTCATCCTAAGAAATAAATACCTACAAAAATATATGACATCATATTTCGTTCATCAAATACATTTCATAAATTCACAATATGTAGATACTTTTGTGTCAATGACCTTTACTTCACTATTGTAAATGCATAAACACTTTCATAGACTCCATATTCATTATGTAATGCATTACAAGATATTGACTAGTCCATATCAATACTATCTAACACCTCTACCCATCAATCTCATCTTATATACCCATACAAAACCCTAGATCCATGATATATTCTACAAAAAACTTTAATTCAAGGTAAACCTAAAATATCAAAGCATGATACATTTTAGAAAATCAATTTTAGAATTCAAAAAAAAAATCAATTCTGGAATTAGAAATTGAAAACCATATTCGTGAAATTTTACATTCTAGAAATCATATTCTAAAATACAAAATTCCAATTCTAAAATATAGTTTCTGAAATGAAAAATTTGACTTCTGAAATATGGTTTCTCGAATGAAAAATTGACTTCCAAAATATGGTTTTCCGAATTTAAAATTTAACTTTTTGAATATGCTTTCCAGAATTGTAACGAGGAATCTTTTTCAAAAAAAAATCACTTCCAAATTATGTTTTCCAGAGCATACACCACAATTCCTGAAAATCCATTCCAAAAGCCCTTCCCTCTCCCAATATTCCAAAAGCCTCTTCCAGATTACTGCTTACCTTGCAAAAAATTCAACCATTCAAACCTCAAATCACCTGCCCTACATACCACCTCACCAGAGCAATCCTGAGCTTCCACTAAGAACCTGTCTTCTTCCATGGACCTCTTTCCATTTCAAATAAATCTACCAAGGACAAAATTGGCATTTCTGAAATTATTAGGGTGGAGGTTCAAATCGAGGAGGTGTAGGAAACAATTGCCATAAATTAGAGAATGGATCAAATCCCATTTTTCCCATGGAAGTCTATCTTTTACGATCTTTGTCACCATTTGCGCATGGATAACAATTTTACAATTATTGAAAATACTTTTTAAAATTTTACGATAATCTCAAATGTATTAATTAATAATACTGATTAATAGAAGAATTATTTTTTTAATAAATCACAAATATATATCAATGAACTATTTTTTACCTATCCACTATAATCAAACTTAATTACTCAAACCACACTCGTGGCCCTTGCACTTTAGTTAATGAACTGGTGTGCAATACATTATCATTATATCTTACATTGAAGTACATGTCCCATAAGAATAGTAAATCCAAAACACCTCACTGCCTATTTTCCGAACATTATACTGCATGTTTAGTTTTCCACTTGCAGGGCACCAGGAAGTTCACAATTTGAAAATTGAGAAGCGAATATATTGATATAAGTCAAGAAAAACGTGGATTACGTTCATTTATCCAAACACCCCTAATCACAAATTCTTTTGAACACAACACAAATAACATTTTGCTAATTAGTTTGGCTAAATCAACTGCTCTCTCGACATACTACTGGATACAAGACCCAGGAAAATCATGAAAAACTAACATGTAATAAGACTAAACCCTAAATTCAGTCCTTCAAAGTTGCACGAGTCATCACATTAGTTTCTATAATTTTGCTCACTATATTAGCTCTTCAAAAGACTATGTTGGGTTTTCAATTTGAGACGCTTCTAATTTGAAGAAAAAACTCAATTTTATGATATGTTTGGCTACCTCTTAAGTATGTATGCACATTCAAATTTTAATTGGAAACTCGGATTTGTATAGAGTTGTATCAGCAAAATTGAATCGAAACATCACCAAGTTCTCCAAAGATTTTCTTATACTTCGGCAGCCATTTAGCAATAAATTGGTTCAGCAGTTTTATTCAGTTATATATGTGTTCTTATTTTCAGCACTCCTTACAATTGCAAATGTAACTTATTTTTTGTATGCTTACTGTATCTGCTTCCGTTTGAGGTGGGAAAAATCTACTGGTCTAACCTGCAAAATCAATTTGACAACTCAGTTAGCAGAGTAACAGTGTACTAGATGTGCTTACCAAGTGGCTGTGCATATGATCTATTTATACCACTCAAATGCAGCTAAGTCACCATCTGGATGTGAGTGAATCAGTACAAGTACACTCAGGCTTGGTTATGAAGTAACCTGTACCTGTACGATGCAGGAGCCTCCAATCATACAACAGTCCTTGGCAAGCATAGAATGAGCTTATCATAGGATGAATATAATTAACTACTTCAATGAATAATTTCTTTGGAAGAAAGAATATTATGTAAACAATTCTGCTGAATTTCCCTTACCAGACTCCACTGTGTCTTACATAATAGAATCTGGCAGATTCTTCAAAATATCTGTTCTTATCAGAATCTATGGTTGGTGCTCAAAACAATCACATTTGAGGTAAATGACCAAATTGAGCCAAACGAAACAAAAGATGCACAGTACACAACACGGTAAAAATCCTAGGAACACCGAAGTATAAGTATTTTCAACTCTATAGTCTACAGTGACATTTAGATTAGGAGGCCCCAAACTAGCTAAACCAAGGAAGATATGAGATCAGATTCCTGTTTCAACCGCAGAAACAGGACTGTTTACTTATCAACATTGTTAAACCAATATACAACTGAGTGTCAAAATGGATCTATCTAATGTTTTTGATGCCACTGCTCCCAGACTTAAAACTTTCATTTTGTAATGACACAGATATATCTAGGTAAATAGAGCTAACAGAGGATGCATTGGTATCACAATAGCTAAAAATCACTTATCAAATTTGCCCAATACCCTTATTTTCTTCAGTTGTCTCAAGATTGTTGCCGCAAAAGTGCGAATTCTTTTCCTTTAGGCTTGAAATGCCTGATTGAAAACTGAATGTTTGATAACATGCCCCTCCTTATCTTCCCAGTTCTGTAGTGTTTGACAGCTGACATACTAAAATATGTATGACCTAGTAAGGAAATAATTCAATTAGTCCCAACTCAAAACTAGAAGGAAAATAATTAAGATAATTTTATCTTTAAGCTAGGCTCATCGTCCATCAGGATAGTATGCAGTTATTATCTCATTCATCATACGACATGCGTGCACCTACCAAAATTATCAATTACCAAAGATTACATATGCAATAGGAAAAAGTTACTTACCAAACAATTAGACTGTATTATGTTCAGAATTGGAGAGATCAATATGCACATCCTGGTCCAGAGTTGTGGCAAAAGATGAAGCTTTGAATAATGTACTTGGAGTATAGTTAAGCTTGTAATTTACGAGAACTGATCCAAATATGTTGAAATTTTCAGCCCTCCTGAAAGCAACCTCTGCATCGGCACACTTCATAAAAACCACTCTAGCCCGGCTGCTCCCTTTGTCAACCTCTGTCTCAGATTCATTTAGAGGTCCAAATCGCCTAAAAATCTTATTCAGTCTCATTTCTGAGGGAACAGAGTCCATTTCAGCAAAGTTCAAAATAAGTTCAGTTGGGGAATTCTCATCTACACAGCCAGAAGGCTTTTCGGGAACCGCAAGATGATTGTTGTCAGACAATTGTTTCCTGGAATGGGACCTGCGAGTGTAAACTATAATAGGCTTTTCTGGCTCAGCGGGGGCGTGTTGATAGTCTCTTCTGCTGCTTTTCAGTGACTGCTGTTTTTCAGAACCAATCTGGATGCCCTTCTCAACCCTTTCTCGTGATCCACCCACAGGTTGCTTCTTCCTTTTAGTACCAGCTTTCTCTGCAGGCGAAATTTCTTCTTCAGACTCATTGGCCACAATTATTGAGTTCCTGAAATCAGAGAAGAAGCTCACTATAACATTCAAGGAACTATAATCTCCCAGGGGTTCATGTGCTACCCACTGAAGTAAATGTAGCAAATCATCTAGTGATGAATATTCCACCGGAACAATCAAGCTTGACTTCTGAGTCTTCTCAGAATTAGAGGAGAAGACATCAGATCCATTTCTTGACAAGCCTTCAGCACAACCACCTTCCATTTGAGACCTGTCTCCTGAACACTTCAACACAGAGGGTGGTCCAGTAAGTTGATTAGCAACCCTTAGAATACGTTCACCAATTTTAAAGGATTGCTTTGTGGTATTAGAAACTTTGGCAAGCGAAATTGTTTTTCTCCGGTCTTTCATCCTTGAAATACCGGCAGAGTGATCAATTGTCTTCTTTTTCTTGGAAGAGGCAGGATAAATCAGATTTTCAGGGGCATCACCTGACTGATAATCACCATGTGTAGAATCTGAAGTCCCACCTGCTGATTCAGACAAGCTTCTTTTCTTCTTCTCTTGATGTATATCATCTTTCAAATTATGCTTGAGTTTGTGACTAGAGCTGTTTGTTGTTTTCATTTTTCCAGCACCAGTTTGACCATCTTTTTTAATTTCACTCAAACTTCTATCAGCATCCTTAATTAACGCATTGGTCTCATTATCCCAACCTCGACAATATTGTAACTCAGGCAAGCAAGAGTAACCCTTTAAACGGTAAAAAGCAAGCAACTGAGCCTTAGCAATCAAAAGCTCCGATCGATCAAAGCCGCCAGTTGGAAACTCGGACAGAGTTTTCAAGTATTCCAAAAGGTTCCCAGGTGAAAAGGAGTCAGCATTTAAAGATTGATCCACTCTGCGTATGAAAGTTAATTCTTGTTGAATGCCAGCGTTTTCAACAGTCTGGAGTTTAATCTTGTCATGAGTATCTTCAGGTATGCAGGAACATGCTAACCCAAATTCTGCACGCCTCATGGCCTCTTCCAAAGCACAATCTACAGCATTCTGAAATGCATCTGAATTGCACTGCTTTACAAAATCACAGAAATGAGTCCTAAAGGGCCTAAGCTGAGACGAATCATTCCAGGCAAATGTTCTATCCCCAAAATATGCAACCAAATACCTGTCCTTTTTCAAATGCTTCTGTGCCTCCACAGATGCATCGGAGGGATCAAATATCTGCCCCGGCCACCATGGATGGCTTCTCACCTTACCCCATACCAAATCATACGCAGAAAACTCACCTACCTTGTCTGTTGGCAGCTCATAACTTGCCTGAAAAGTGACTCCTGAGCTCTTCTTTTTTGACACATGCTTCATGACTTTTCTACCAGTTGTTTTACGCCGTTCAGCATCATCAAAATTTTCATCTTTAATTTCCCGCTCTCCGTGTGAATCAACCTTAATGCTTTGTCTGTCATCTGATTCAACCATAACATCACTAACTGCTTCTTTCTCCATTGATTTCTTTACCTCCCTGTCATCAATGTTCTTCTGCTCATCTAATGCTTTCATGGCGGCATCATTCCCACCCAATTCGGCAGTCTCATTCTCATTCTTCTCTTCTAAGGACCCCACAACTTGAGAAGCCTCACCAAGAACCCCAACAGCTTCTTCACCAGTAGGATTCACACCTTTACCCTCCTTATTCAAGCCATCAAAATTCACATCATCATTAAGCTCAGCAACACCCTCCCGAGTGCAAACACCATGTTCTATGCATAAATCAGAACCCACCTTTAGATCCTTTCCTTCCACAACTAAAGATCCCTCCTTTACTACAGGCTCTTCTAGGGTTTCTAATTCACCAGCCATGCTCACAATACGGGTCAACGAGGATTCTGAAATTCTGCAAGCAGACAACTTTCATACGTGTGCTTCTTCCCTGGAAACGCTTGGCAAACACTAGAATACGTGAAATAAAAAATTAAAAAAAAAATCTTTCCTGAACCAAAAAAAATGGCTTAAAGCAAGAAAGCCATATGGGTAAGCCCATGCTCACACACCTAGTAAATAAAGATTCAAACAAACTAAGATGCCCATCAATGAAATGAACAAAAAGTCCAAACAAGAAGAATAAACAAAAAAGGAAAGTTGAATACCAGGTTAGATCCTTGGGAAGTGAAAGCTAGCTCGGGCTTTGGTTTTTTGGTTATGGTTTTACTTTGGTAGCCACTAGTTTTTAGTAAATTTGGAGAAAATAAAATAGTGCCTGTTGAAAGACATCGGCAAGGGTCTTATTGTAGCCAAATCATAACTAAGAATTAAGAATGCACATCTAATGTGTTTCTTCAACTGGGAGTGAATCTAATAGCAAGGAAATAAGATATATACGAATAAGAAAGGAACTAAGAGATTTTTTTCTTTTTGCTTATTTAGATTTTTTTCTTTTTTTGCTTATCATGGAAACAAAGAAATAAGTTATATAAACAATATTATTTTATAATTAAAATTTATTTTTAACTTAATCTGTTATTTAAAAATAGAGGTTTTAGAAAAAGATAATATCCTTCTTTCATTTTTTTTCTCAAAAAAAATTATAAAAATTTTGGGTATGTTTACGTAGTTTGTCTCCTGTTTCTAATTACTTGGATAACAAATACTGGAAAAAAATGTTTTTTTCTATCATACTAGATATTGAAAACTGAAAATACATTAAAATAATATAGCAAATTATAACCGAAATACAACAACAAAATACAAGAACGCAAATAAACATCTCCCAAATATTTTTTTATCTAGTCATTCTAATTTTTTACTTTCTTCCATTTCAATCAAACGCAAACCCTTATCATATCAGACCACTTAATTAATTTGGCGTGTAAACATAAAATTATTTATTATGGCCACCGTAACTACTATATAATTCAATATATTAATTTATTTATATGAATTAAAATAAATCAAATTTAGATTATAAACATATAATATCATTTTTACTTATTATAAATCTTATTCTAGAACAGATAAGGTGAGACCAATAATAAGTAGTAAGAAATTACGTAATAGAGGAAAGTTAAACTGATATACACACAAGGTCTTAACTTTCATTTTCAATATCACCATGCTGTAATATAGTTTAAAAAAAACTTCTAATTGTATTTTTAAATTTTACAATTTTAGTTCTTTGTATTTCAATTGAATTAATCAAATTATTCGTTATATTTTCAATTGAATTAATTACATTTTTTGCCACCTCAACTATACAATTACCTTGTTTAGATTTAATAGTGCAATGTTAAGAAAACAGTGCAATATTCAATTTAGATTATTTAATATATACTTTAAAAATATACTTTATAATGATTATGTAGCAAATTGCATATATATAATTACAAAAGCATACTTTAAAAAGAATGAATGTATATGTTTACATAATTTTTCTATAAACAAAAAAGCCAAAACTATTTCTGTACAAGTCATAAACTAAATTAATAAAAAAAATAGTTAATAAATTCTCTAAGAAAACCCACTTCCGACATTGCCCATATCATAAAATATGCCCAAATAAGCTGCAGAAAGTCTCTTTAATTCGCACCCAAATCAGCGATTATTAAATTCGTCATTACCAGAGCATGCTGACCCATACTTTCTGTATCATGTAGGCGAAAAGCCAAACCAATGTATGTATATTCCTAGAAAAAACGTAATTAAATTAAACTGCACCATGCGAGGTAATTTTTCACACAGATGAATATCTAACTTAATATGACTATTATACAAAAGTCTCCAAAAAATGGGAAAATTTTTCTATGTTCCGCAACTACAACACTGCAATTAGCACACTTAGTGGCAGGGACATCTCATGATAATAGTAAATTAACGCCATTGCAATTTTAACCAAGGAAGACCTATCGACATGTGAATTCAATATGTTTCTTCTCCTTTTGTTATCAAGTAGTGCCTTTCTCTGTCCTACTTCTGCCAACCGATTTCACTAATTGGCTTCACAGTATGGAGAAACTAGTCCCTGCAAATTTCATAAACAGACATCAACCTCAACTAAAAGATACTCAGAAACTAGTGAGTTAAAATTGATAATGGTAGAGATTTATAAAGAAAGAAAGCAAAAGAATTAAAAACATATATATGACTACGAATATGGATATTAGTAGATGTGATAAAAATCAATCCTTGAGCAAGCAACTAATGCCAAATGGTATACATAATAAACAAATAGAATATTTTAGAGACAGCAAACATTCAATTTGAGGATAGAGGTACGGAGAGTGTTGGGCAAATACCCTGTTATTTGATCAGAAAAATTTACGTTACTATATAAGGAGAAGGAGGGGTTTAATAAGATAGTTAGAATATTAAAGTGTTAGTTAGATATAAATAGGAGAAGTATAAGAGAGATGTGGATTTGTTGTTACTATAAATTGAGCGTTGGCTCTTTGAGAAAGGAAAAATCCATTGTGAAGGAGAGAAACCCTGGAGAAGAGATTTCTCTTCCATTTCTTGTTTTTTTATCATATTAAATAAAAATCTTTCTTTTCTTTTTCTTTTCAGTTATTGATTCCTAACAAATTGGTCCGAACTGCCCATCCCCAATCATGATGACTAATCAGGTGGGAGCATGGGAGAAAGTTGTCACTGAGCAAGGCTTGCAACTGGCAGAATTAAAAACTGATATGGTTTACATCAAAGATTTGCTATTATAGAAGAAAAACAAGAAACCATCATATTTTGAGGGGGAAAATCCTGTTAATAAAGGTGAGAAATGTGTTGAAGATGAGGGGGGAATAGTGGGTTTGAGGAAGAACATGACTTTCTTCCTTGCTCTTGGGCAAACAAAGTTGAATTACCGACTTCTGAAGGTTCAGTAATCAAGAACTACACCCTTTGTGTTGGAGAAGAAACCAAAAATGAAGGAAAACTAACAAGAAAAACAAGGATTGAAGAAGTTGTGATGAAGAAAGAAGTTGATATTTCCAATGAATAGGGAGAAACGCATCAAAAATGAATTTTTCTGCTGGATGTGGATTGCAAAGGCCTTTTTCTGCTGGATGACCTAGCAGTACACTTGCTCAAGAAGCAGGATGAAGATTAAGCCAACAAGCTCGGCAATGGTGCAAAAACAAAAAGGAGAAAGTCAAAGAAAGTATTGGTGATTATTGTTATACAGACTCTACCCTTGTTGCCATCACCACCCAAGCCTCTGGACATGAGTTTGACTATGGCGGCAAGTGGGTTCTCATTCCCATGGCACAATGCTTTCAGGAAGGGCAAATTAAGATCATGGTGAAGATGAAATTGGAATCTAGCTTCCACGATTCTGAGATTTTGAGAATTGTGTGCACATTTAAAAGATCTACAATACTACGGTGATAAGAACAAGGCGTTTAAATCGTACATCAAGTTGTTCAAATTTCATGGTTTAAAAATATTACAATTTTATAGCTACCACTATTAAGCAAAACACAGGAACAGCTGATGAAGACACTGAATATGCTATCAATTGATGCTAAATTGCCAGATCATGTCTATCAAAAGGTCAGACTATTTCATAACATTAAACTTGTATTTAACAGTCTTAAATCTGCGATCTTCAATCTTACAAATAAACAGCTTCTATTATGATATAAGGGCTCTGAACAGCAAATGAATGCAGGTTGATCACAAAATAGTAAACATAAGTCAGATAACTCAAAACTACTGAGCTAAAATACTACTTGTGACACATTGAACTGGTGCAAGAATGGCTAACAACATGGTTGCATACTGTGATGAAATGAAAATGGCAATATGGATGAGAGGCACACATTATATCAAATTTAATATAATAAAAAAAATATAAGTAAACCTCCGTGTGTATGAGAAAGCAGCAGCTTACAAAATATTCTTATCATCATATTAACTTCACCAAATCACCAATCATTCACAATCCAGACGTATCAAAACATCAAACATTATGAAGATATTGAAAGGGTTCAGGAATTAGGAACCTAACTAATTTACGCCACAAGAGTTTATTAGATTAGTAATCATAACATTCTTCTCATTCCTAATAAAATTTTCAGTAGAATCAAGGCATTTTTTTCCCTGAATATTATTAAAGATTCAAACAGGTTAGTTATGCCAGCCACAGACTCACTGTCTTCCACATTCAATGAAACGAGACAGCATAAAATAAAGGTAGAGAAAGAAAATGAAAACAACAGACAGTACAAAGGTAAATGTCAAAGGGCTGTGAGTCTCTAGGATTGTGCTCCTGAAGGCCAGAGGTTCCCAATATGAGGATCATCAAGGGAGTTAGTTGACCAAATTTATTCACTATTTTCATAAAATAGATGTCAGCCTCACAAAAACACGACAGATTTTGATTCTAGATATTGCTTCCCTAAATTGTGCTCGTACGAATGCAATTATGAAATTATTACCAGTACAAACTCCACACTTCGAAGATGAATATGTTATTTGGCTATAATTTCAAACGGCAAGCAAAAGTTCAGAAAGGTTGTTCATAAATTCTTTAAATGTCTGCAGAAGCTTAGCTTTGAAACTTATAAAGGACATTACAAATTTTATCAAGATAAACTTGCTTTCAAACTGGTTGGCAAGATGAAAAGTAATTTGGGATAGACTCCGATACTGATGGCTCTTTGCTGATATACAATAAAAGACATCAAAAGTTCTCACAGTTACTTATGCCTCCAGTTATTACATTTCAATTCAGAGCTCACACCCCCTCCAGCAACTTATGACATCCAAAACATATATTTTGCTCTTATAAACTTTGAGATGAAGACATCCCAAAGTGTCTACAATAGTTCATTATTGTAGAATAGATCCCTCTGTGGCTCTCAGTTAGAAGCAAGAGATGGTTTGCGTTAAGGTTTTTGGAAAAAATGTTTGTGAGCATCAGGTTTAGAATGTTAAGGAAATTCAGATGTTTATCTTAACAGACCTGCATCGCTAAATTACTACGAGCACGTTACCAGGTAAAGGCTTTAATAGTATAAATGGACAAGGAAATTGAGAAATTTCAATTGTTAGTCACACTTGTTCAACCTTAGATGACATTTCTGTACTAGCACCTGAGTATCCCACGTCCATGGAAATTCAAGAATAACACAGCAGAAGCAAGACAGGTACTTGGGTTACAACAGACAAACAGTAGCAGATATGTAGCTATGGAAGAGAATCAACTACAGAGGTAAAGAATCACCTAAATAGAGCTTTATACAAAACTCAACTCGTAGACCTTCCCATGTCTCCTTTCATAGACTATTATACCAATGACCCCATAATCCAATGTTATCTAAAACAAGGGGAGGTATCGAAAGAAAAAACAAAAGTAGAGATAAAGTCTATGTAGGGTCTATATATTTTGTATTAACAAAACTTAAAATCAAAAACATTTTAATTCACCCTAAAATCTTACCCAATACAAACATAATCTGAATATTAGCTTGACAGAGTAAACATTGAACTATATCATTTCAGCAACAGAGAAACCAGGATAAAATTCAGCAACTATAATATCAAAGCATATTTGAAGAAACACCATATTAGATTCTGTAATTAAATGCAGGTTAGCATTAGAGTTTACTTACCAATACTTTATCATCCCATCCCAGCCACACGTTGCTACCTTGCTCTGTTCCAAGGGATGCCACTCACTACCAATGCAAACCCCTTCATGACACTTGAGAGTTCTGAAGACCTTGCAGCTCTTCCAGTCCCAGAACCAACACTTCCCCTCACCATCCCCTGACATGACAAATCGCCCATCCGGAGAAAAATTGACCTGACAGGCATACCCCGCCACAATATGTCCTGCAAACCTTTTCTTCTTGTTAAGTTGGAACTTCTCCCTTGTGCTATAAATAAGTATCTGGTTATCCAAGCTCTGTGCGGCAAGCCAATTAGCATTCGGGTGAAGTGAAATGGAAGGCATGGAGTGCATGTGGGGCTCACTGATATACTTTATCACCACAGGAATACCAAATTCCCACACCCTAAGGGACTTGTCATCACTAGAAGTAACAAATCTCCTGTTGTTATCAACAAAGGTGATGGTATTCACAGCCCCCAGATGCTGATCATACTCCTGGGTTATCTGTCCGGTGTTCATATCCCACTGAACAATCTTCTTATCACTCATTCCAGCCAACAAAACATTCTGCTTGTCCTCATCCGGATTAAGCTTCACGACATAGGGAATCTTCCCTGTGGCGAAAGTGGATATCACCTGCCCCGTCTCAGTGTCCCAATACTTGATATTCTTGTCATAGCCAGCACTCAAAAACTTGGTCCCATCATTGCTGAAACAAATATCCCTAACAGCTTTGGAATGTCCCATGTAAGTCCTCATACACTTGCCAGAGTTGAAAACATCCCAAATCTTAACCTTGGTATCCATGCTGGCAGAGAGAATCAAATGGCCATACTTAGGGAAAAACCGAATAGCAGAAACCCCTTTGGTGTGTCCACTCCAAGTATGAACCAATCTCTTAGGTATATAGCAATGATCATTACTAGCCTTAGCATCCTTAGGAGCCGCAATCCAAGACCTACCCTGGTAATCCCTCTCCTCTTTCCCATGAAAGGTACTCTTATCTTTAACAACCTCAGCTTTTTCCCCTCCAAACCCACTCTTCTCTTCCCCTTTCTTCTTCGCATACTCCTCCGCGTACTTCTTCTGTTCCTCCGTCAACTCTCCCTGCAACCCTTCCTTCTTCCCAGCCCAGGGGCTCTTCTTGTTCTTCAGCAGCCACGCCTCCGAGGCCGGGTTTTCGATCTCCTCTTCTCCACCCTCCTCCTCGTCGCCGCCTTCCTCGCCGTCTTGGTCAGATTTTTGCTTGTCTTTCGCCTCGGTTTTGCGCCTCTTCTGCTGGTGGCGGGGAATGTTGTAGACGGAGACGGCGTTGTTGGCCTGGAGGGCGTCGACGTCGCCGACGTAGTTGTTGGCGGAGGGGTCGGCGGCGTAGCCGAACTTGTGGAAGGTGTTGTACTGCTCGTCGAAGAGGAAGGGTTCGATGGCGGCGTCCTCGACGAAGCCGAGCTTGTGGTTGCGCATGCCCTGGGCGATGCCGTCCTTGGCGTAGGGGTGGGCCGGGCCCTGGATGGGGGCCCAGAGCTGGTCGTAGGAGGGGTTGAAACCCACGAGGTGCTGAGTGGGGTCGATGGGCCTGGAGAGGGCCGAGGCTGATGAGGAGACGGTGAGGGCCAGCATGGTGTCATCCACCTTGGGCGCCCCGGAACGGCCCGGGAGGAGGCGCGGCGGAGAGCTAGGGTTTTGGGGTGGAGAGTCTGGTTCATCGTCGTTTTTGTCGTCTGAGTATTGGTGAAGGAGATCCATTGTGTATGATTATTGATTATTGATGAATGCGAGAATGGGAACTGATTTTTCACAATTGCAGTGAAATGAACTTGGTTCCTGGTTATGCCTTTGGTTCAAACCAGGGTTTTTATTTTCCCTCTTTCTTTTTCCCCCTCGGGATTTTTCCACTGGGTGGGGAGGTTTAACATCTGGGCATGCATCTACAAACAAAATATTGTTACAAAATATTATTTTATTTATTTTTCAACCCAGACATATTATAAAGGAACATTAATGGGAAGATGCTCAAAATCTGAATTGTCTACTTGACTAATCCCAAGTGATAAAATATTTAACTAGTTTAAGTTTAAGAAATTAGCTGATACATTTTTAAGAAATGATTCAAATTATATTTTTACAGTATTCCTAAACCCATGACAATATCATATATTAATAGTATATCATATTTATAACAATATTATTTATCTTTAAAATACTGTCGATATACATTTTATTTGTCTTTGTGTATCTCTTTAATTTTATATGATATTATTATTACTATTTTTAAAAATTATCTTTAATTTATCATGTCTTAATTAACATTAATCAAGGTAAGGTAAAATAAAGATGTTGAAGTTGCGTTATAAGAAATGGTTGTGTGAATTAAAATTCTCATTGGCTTGTATAATACAAGTATCTATAAAATGTTAAACAAGTTAAAATTTGACAAGCTGACATTAATCTATTCCGACATTATTTTTCTGTGAGCTAGTTATAACAAACTTATATCAATTTAATCTTTGAGGTACCTTTTTTAATGCACTGCTTACACTAAGGAATATTTCATATAACTAATAAAGTATTTGCTTTTTATTAACATAGTTTTTGTATTAAAAATTTTCACTAACCAACTTTATGTTGGTGGTAGGTTATGTTTAAACTTCTTCTTAAAAATATAAGAGTATTTTTTTTCAGAAATTAAAATTAAGTTATTATGTATAAGTTAAAAAAAGTTATATGAGAATTTTTCTATAAATTAATTGTTGTAGAATCTTATTTGATTTATTTTATTGTTTTCTAATAAATTTTTTATGCAAAGATTGTTATTGTTTTATTTGGTTTCTTTATAATTTTATAGAGATTAAAAAAAATACTAACTTAAATCTTCTTTTTAATGTTTACCAAATACTGAATTACTTTAAATTACTATTGGTGGAGGGATTTTAACTCATTTATTAGTTTTCTTGACTTATTAAAATAATGAATTGAGTATTCTCAATTTATCTGTTCGAGTTCTTTTGACTCGTTAAAATAATGAATTGAGTGTTTTTATTAATTTGTTAAAGTTCTTTTGACACATTGAAATAATGAATTGAGTATTTGTATTTGTTACTCATTCGAACTATTTTTGATAATGGATTGATTGAGTATTTGTTACTCATCCGAACTCATTTTGATAATGGATTGAGTGTTTGTTACTCATCTAAGCTTATTTTGATAATGGATTGATTGAGTATTTGTTACTCATCCGAACTCATTTTGATAATAGATTGAGTGTTTGTTACTCATCCAAGCTTATTTTGATAATAGATTGAGTTTTCTTATTCATTCGAGCTCCTTTTGATAATGGATTGAGTGTTTGTTGCTCATCTGAGCTTTTTTTTATAAGGGATAAAATATTTGTTATTTATCCAAACTCATCTTGATGATAGATTTAGTATTTGTTACCTATTCAAGCTCTTTTTGATAATTGGTTGGTAATAACTTAAACAATACTAATTATTTATCTAAACAACAAACATTGTTCGACAAAATCCTTTTTAGAGATAAAATTTAAACTAAGAAAAATGAACACATTGTTATTGTTTACAAAAAATAAACAAAGCTTAAGAATTGAGTTGAACTTGGACCATGAGCTCGTTAAAAGTGGAATGATACTCTTCAAATTCGCCCCTAGGATCAAGATCCACCTCTTTTTCAAAAGGAAGTGATAGGTGCCTCTTCAATGTTGTAACACTATTGGATGGTATCATATTTTTTGGGTAACTCTAAAGTAAAGTTGGTTTTGATGGTGATATCACTAGAAATGAGCCTTAACTAAGTATGAGTTACTTTGCCTAACATTGTTGACCTACTTTTGGATTGAACTTTCTCATAATAACCGTGTCATTCTTGGTAAAGAACTTTATAGCCATGTGCAACATAAAAACAATGACACATTGCTTATTAAGTGATCGATGACTGATAAATGTGTTGTAGGACGTGTCGACCTCAACTAGAATGTACCAAACTGTAAATGTTCAATGTTAGTATCGAAGGTTTTCAACAAGTCTATATAACCTCTTGTGTTCACTCATTCACATATCTTTACTAGAACAATGACAATAGATCGTAAACTATTATACTAGGTAAAGTCCCAAGAAAGATAAGTGAGTCACCAATGAACATGCTTAAATAGAAAATCTTTCCTAGCCAAAGCTTTCTTATACATGCAATTTTATACTATCACACTCTATATCCAATGATAAGAATAATTTGTTTCTAATGTGAGAAATCAAACTATCTACTCACTTGGTGATAGTTATGTCAATATCGTTTTGAGTGTTATTATTAACAATTATAATTATTTTTCCATGGCAGTAATTTAATAACCATAATCCCACCATGACATAACCTAGACATTTGGTGGACTATTTTGGTGGAGCTAAATCAAAGATGACCTTCTAGTCATAAGCACTTTTCATAGCCAAAACAATAAAGGGAGAAAGCGCGAAAATGTGATTCACGTATAAGAAAGAATAGAAAACGCTATTCTCTAAATTATTCCAACACACGAAAAAGGATTTAATTAGCACAACACATTCCACAATTTCTTTGAAGTTATGGCAAAGTACCATTCTTCACTCATGCCTATTAGACGCACTAAATACAAAATTGTTGAATAACAAAATGAATGAACTGGAGACTATTAAGAAGATAGTTAACGCCTTCACCGTTGTAAGATGGCCATGGGTCTCGAAGTTAAGGGTGTCATTGAGACCAAAGTTTCATATTTTATACTTGTATATCTTAGCAACAATCACGACCATTGCCCTTAGGAGAATTGAAAATAATATGCCACAGAACAGTTGCACTAAATTAAACCAAAGAATACAAAACATGATCTCATAACTCAAAGTCAATTGACGCTCAAATCAATAAGAACATAAAGGTAATTATAATAAGTATTGAGTGAGTGAATATAGATTGAGATTTAGTACTCTCTGTAATATCAATTTCTGTTTCTTTTTGAGACCAGGACTTAATTATTCCTAGTAAATAAAAATTATGATGTTTAATAATAAAATATGAATAATTATAAAAATACAATCAATTATTAGAGTATATTCAACAAGATTAAATTAAATCAAATTCAATTAAATCTGATACTAATGTTATAGATAAAAAAAAATAATAGTAGAAGAAAGTAAAAGTAATGACTTTATAAAAAATTATCTGGATGGACAATATAAAAAAAACGGAACAAAGTCAAAATTTTAAAAGTGAAACAATAATAAGTCTAATAATAATAATCATCTATTTGAATTTGAATATGGTCTACGAAAATAAATTTTAAAATTTTTTATTACATAAATTTACTGTTCATTTTGTTAAGAGGAAAAAAAACACTTTATGCACCTGTTGGAATTCTTTATTTGTTTGTTTAACTTTTTTTTATTACTTAAGTCGAACACCAAGCCAATGAAAAAACAACGAAACATTAAGATAATATTATTTTTTGCTCACAATTTTGTCAATGTATTGATATTCTTATATATAACAATAGATAAAGTGAATAAGGGAAATAATATGTTAGATGAGCTCTCACATAAGCAAAGGAAAGTTGTGAGCTTAAGTTTTAGCACTCATCTTCTACTTCGTTGATTTTTATCAAATCTACTTAAATTCGAGATAATCCGTCCGTTTTCAATTTATTCTATACACATGTTAAATACTTTATATAAAAAGTTGTTAATTGTATTTTAATAGTATTTTGATTAGATTAGGATGGATGAGGGTCTACCATAAGGCATATTCAGAAAAGTAGAATGATTAATTAGTTTCCCGCCAGTACTTAACTGAATTTTACAAATGTGTGGCTTGGATCCTCTCATACAAGATAAGACAATGTTAGTTAGAAGAAGAAATATCTAAGTGAGTTAGATATCATAACCAACACAAACACATCCTTCTATGGCCTCCATCATCCAAATCCCACTATGCCAACTCTTCTCTCTGTCACTGCAACTCCCATTTTCACTCTCACTCTCAACAAAACCCTAGTTTCTCTTCCCAAACCCTATTCCCTCTCCTATAAATTCAACTCCCTCGTCTCCCACTGCTCCCTCTCCCAAAGCGACGAGGACCGCTGGCTCCGCGAAGAGCAGCGCTGGCTACGCGAGGAACAGCGCTGGCTCCGCGAAGAGCAGCGCTGGGCTCGCGAGCGCGATCAACTCCTCCGCGAGATCTCCGACCTCAAGCTCCAAATCCATCGCCTCTCCGCGCGCGCATTGTCCACTCCGGCTTCCGTCTCCGACGCCGTCGCCAATGCCGCGTTGCTCTTGCAGGTGCTCAAGGACAAGAATATTTTTCTCGAGAGCGGTTCCAGTGTTCTCAAGATGGAGGATGTTATAACACACACTGAACACACTAGCAAGAACGCAGAGGAAACGGGAACAAGTGATCTTGGTATTGAATCTGACGTTATATTTCTCACACACGTGTCGCAAAATCTACTTATCAACCCCAGTCCATAAACTGTGTTAGTTACTGCAAAAAAATTTGAATGAGCCAACAATTTGTTTATACAAGTTGCATTGACTACCTTGTCACTTCCTTTCTTATCTATAACTTTATACCATAATCAACTAGTGTTTGGACGAAATTACAATCCAGCAATTGGAATATTTTCAATATTTCTATTGCATACCTCTTTTGATGTATTAAAACTCCTTCACTAGAAGAGACAAATTCCATTCCCAAAAATACGATAGCAATCCTATCAAACTCCAACATAGTTCTTCTTTTAAACTTTTCTTTCTGGGCTGCATTGCTGCTAGTAATTGGTAGGTCATCTACATAAATGCAAACTATCATTAGATCACTTATAGTAGCTCTCACATAAGCGCCATATTCTGTTGTACGCCTGCTGAAACCCAACTGGAAAAAGAAGCAATATATTCTTCTATCCCAGGCCTGAGGGGTTTGTTTTATCCCATATGAAGCCTTCTTCAAATTATACACCTTGTCTTCATGTCCTGTCACCTCAAAAGCAGGAGGTTGACTCATGTAAATGTTCTCCTTTAGTGACCCATTTGCAAAGGCTAATTTTACATCAAGTTGATGTAATGGCCAACCTCTAAATGTGGTTGTAGCAACCACTAGTTTGATAGTTTGAATTCTTGCCATAGGTGCAAACACTTCATAATAATCCAAACAGTCTTTTGCAAAAACCCCTTTTGCAACCACCCTAGCCTTGTATTTTGCAACTTCTCCAGTTGGTTTTACCTATACGCAACACTAATTGTATTATCTACAACAGAGGAGAAGCAAGTTGAAGAGGTCACGGAAAGGGAGAAGGAGGTTGTGGTGGTTGAGGAGTCTGTGAGGGTTGAAAAGATGAGCGTTTTGCGGAAAGGTTCTGAAGGAGAAGAGGTTCGACAGATGCAGGTTGATCTTCCATTTTCCTACTGTTGATAATTCTCTTTTTTTGTTTCTAAATAATATATAGGTTCTGTTTGCATAAATTTTCTTAAAAGTAAATAAGACAAAAAAGAATTGAACATCTCTTATGACTTAAAATCAACTTATGCACTAATTACATAAGCTGATTTTTAAGTTATAATGGAAATTTAATTCATTTTATTTTCTTATTTACTTATCCTACAGGTGATTACTGGAGAAGTTTATTCAATCACAATTTTAGTTATCCACTTCTATGAGAGTTGATTTATTGGATTTGTGCGTGAATAATTGGTGCAATTTGAAATCTTGATGTTTTGAAAACTGAAATAATAGGAAGCGTTGCTGAACTTGGGGTTTTACTCGGGCGAGGAAGACATGGGTTACTCAAGCTTCTCAAGTGGAACAGAGCGAGCTGTAAAGACTTGGCAAGTTAGTGCTGTTCTGCATTATATATGATTTATGAAGCTCTTGATGCAAAGAGGGGAACATTTGTCTTGGGTTAATTTTCAGTATAAACTAAAATTTTAGTACTGTATATATGTAGTGCTCTCCATATGATATATATTGTGCTATGCCTGTACAATTTTGTTTTTTTGGTTTTGACGGTTCTGTGATGTTTGTTTGAAAGGCTGCATTAGGTGTCCCTGAGGATGGTATTATGACTGCTGAACTTCTTGGAAGGCTTTATTTGGAGGTAAGGAAAAAGGACGCAGGCAGCACGACTCAAGATAAACAATCTACTCCTGTTTTACAAAAGGTATGCTGCTGATATCAGATGCACTTCTTGTTCCTTCCTTATTGCCGAGCCTGAGAATCTGCCCCAATGTTTGAGACTTTATCTCTGACATGTTGTCCGAAGTCTAAATTCCCATCAATTATGCATGTTCCAACTAAAATTAATATCAATCAACAAAAAACGTGAAAGTTACTCTTATTCGCTTTACTTTGACTCATGTCTGCTCTGCAGAGATGTAAATCCAAACACACTGTTAGTCCAATTTGCTTTGGGCTGCATCACGTGATTCCTTGGTCTTAACTAAACAGGATAGTTTGTGTATTGGAAATCTGAATATATATTTCTTTCTATTTGATTGAAACATAATTTTGGATCTTCTTCTCTCTCATTTTTCTGCATTATTTTATTGTGTTCTTAGTGAAATTTTGGTTTTTGATAGAGTGCATTGATGTATTCACTACTTGACAACTAGCAAGGACAACATCAAAAGTTTAAGCTTATGGATGGAGGACTAGGAATTATTCTACTTCTATTTTATCTCTAAAACAACAGAGACAGAATATTTAAATTGTTATACTTGAATTTGCATCATAATCTAGCTGTGAATTATATAGGAAGGTGAAAACGGAGCTGCAGTACCTTCAGTGACAGATATTTCAGAGGTTCAGCAAAATGTTGTGAAAAGTGATATGGGAACAGACGTCTCCGATCGACGAGTTTTTCTCCTTGGAGAGAATCGGTGGGAAGAGCCATCAAGACTTATCGCAAGTGATCGAGTTGATAGGAGCAAAAACAAGAATGCAACGACAAAATGCCTTCAATGTCGTGGGGAAGGCCGCTTGTTGTGTACAGGTATGTTACTTATCCCTTGTATTTCAATTAAAACTATCACTATCCTGTAGTCGGTTCATTGATCATTGTTCTGGAAGACAAACCTCATTGTAAGTTCAAATTTAATTTTATACAACCTCCAAGACACAAAGCAAGTATTATGTATTTTCGAGAGTGTAATTTTCCTAAACCTCATACTATACAAACATCAATTGTCTAGTGTACCCATTTCCTTCTATATATTCCTGTTTGGAGGAATTAACGACTTATGCAGCTGTGTCATGCATATTTTTGCTGCTATCAATAGGTCGTCATTAGAAGGATAATTGGATCAGAACGAAGCCATCACAGTATTGACATTTTGAATGATAATAAGGGCTCTATTATGATAGCGTCATCCATCTCCTCAATGATCTTTTTTTCGTGCCTTAGGTTCTGCCGTTTCCTTTGTTGGACAATGTTTGTTTTCCTTGGTATTTTTTTTTTTTTGTCTAAATCAGATTCATTCAGCAGCATTTCTTCGCAAACTTTCCGAACATTGTCTAGCCACTACTTAGGTTTCGGTGAAACCCGTCCCTTTTCTCTGTATATTCAGCTTATTGAGAAGGCCTTTTCTAAATCCCTATTCATGCGAGTTACTTGAACACAGCCTACTGGGCACTTTGACTATTCAAAATTGTGTCTACTCTATTTGAGAAAAATAATCCGTAATTTCTACAGACTTAGACTTCGAACTAACATGGTCATTGCTATCATGAATTTAGGAATTACTATTATGATAGCATTAATCATGATAGCAAGCATGGCCCAATGGAGCAATCAGAGTTGGAGTGGTTTAATCTCTCATTCACGTCTCTTGTAATGACCATTCTAAAGGCAACCATAATATTCATCTCTGATATATTTATGTTGACTGTATGATACTGGTTTCCTAAATGCATTATTTATGATCAACTGTGGAACTCTACAGTCAACTTGTATTTCTTTAATTGCAGAGTGTGATGGATCTGGCGAGCCAAATATTGAACCTCAAGTAAGGAATCACAAGCATTTTAAGAAAATTTACTTTTATGTCTGTTTACCCGTGCTGCACATGATCTTGAACTTATCAATGAATTCTTTAACGCAGTTTATGGAATGGGTGGATGAGGGCACAAAATGCCCATACTGTGAAGGTCTAGGGTATACTGTATGTGATTTATGTGGAGGGAAAACTATGGTATAGAAATGACATACATTTCTTCATCGTTACACAGGTATATTCATCAATTTCCAATGTATCACAAAATTTTGCTTACCTATATTTATTTATTATTTTTTCGTTCCTGACTGTACCTGAAACTAATAAAGATACGTAGTCCAAAAGAAATCTTATTGTAAACGTTACGTTTGTGCAACTGTTAAAAACAGAACTGATAAATATGAACTTAATATTATAGAGATTTTCAGGGCTTTGGAGCTTTCAGAACTGCGTGAAGCTCTATAGAAAAGCCCCGCAAATTGCGACATAGATTGAACGGAACAGGCGCTTTTAAACCTTCAAAATGAATGAGGTCATATACTATCCTGAGTATATTCAGACATACATTTCCCCCTTGTCCGAATTTTATCTGTTAAATCACAAAATATGTAACGCTGTGATAATTTGAATATGCTTATCTTTGAAGCCTTGAAGCCTATTATAGATCATAAGTATATATCATAAGCCAAAAAATATAAAGGCTGACGACAATGGCAAATCGAGGAGTGCAGAGAGGCTCTTGTGGCAACGGTTGCTCAAGTGTGAGCAGTTTCCGAGAATCCTTCGAATGAACTCGAATAAAGGCATTGTTGGATCGATCTCAATCAAATACTTGGTACTAAACCTATATCTTCATGGCTTTGTTTGAGCGACTTGAGATAGCGGAGCTTTGGATGATCGGTGATTAAATTGTCGGGAATTAAAACGTGGTTAACAGTAACTATTGTCCAAGTGCCTAACTAATTTTTTTTTTTTTTTCACTCATAGTTAATGGTAAGATTTCCCACTGTGCGCCAAAGAGCAACAATCGGTGGTGGTTTTGTTTGATTGGTTGTTAACACTATTTCTTAATGAAGTTTTCAACACACTATTGTCTTAAATATTCTAAAGAAATACATCAAAGAATATCAGTACTCTTTCGGCAAATTGTGTAGGATACTCACAATAGAGTGCACTTATTTAATTTTTATTAATGGGAAATAAAGTCAGAAAGGAAGAAAAATAGAAACACCAGAGCTACCGTAGAAAACATATTCCTATAGCATGAGCCAGAAGATTCTGACAGATCACCGAAGAACCAGCTTGTACTGACCAATTAAGTGTTGACAGCCCATCTGATATTTGATGAAGGGCTCTTTAATTACATAAATTCAATTCAGATATTGAAAATCGAATTGCAGTCCTGAGTTAGGCATCGAGAGAAGAATACGGTATGTAATATTAGCAAAATGAAAATTTCAATAATTACATCAGTAATGCTTTCCTTAGCTGAAATTTGATATTATTTTCATTGTCAAATAATTGTATAAGTATCGAATTTTCACTTATAACATTTAAAAAATTGTATTGGGTTAGTCACCATCTTCGATGGGCCCTTACCATAAAGCAATTGTCTATTTGCGTATAACATCCTGCATCATATATTTATCCTCCTGTAAACCAAAACCATAGCCACCCACATCATATATTTAACATTACTGTTGACAACCATTTAAAAAAAAATTAGAAACTGGAATGTTGTAAATTATATCCTGAGTGATCAAATAAATGATAATGTACAGTACAACAGTTACAGTGAAGGGTGACTTGCGTTGCTTAAACTAATGGGCTATATAAATTACAGCTACACTCGAACTCTGCTTATTTCTAAAATATTACCCTCAGGCCTTGACCGCCATTATTACAGCTTCTCTAGGAGAGGGTTGGGTAAGGAATTGTGTGAAAAAGTTACCTATACAAAAATTTCATTTTCTTACAGGTTGTCGATCAGCAAGCACAATGAAACACAGAATTGCTAAAACATCTTGCTTTTGTTGCAATCTTTCTCACACCTGTTTCATTATGATGAGAGAATCCGCCAACAACAGGAGACAAGTGGATTCTGTCCATGATATTGATTTTAGGGGCCTCAAGAATTGCCTTGGGCCGATTCATTGCATATTGCATGCCCCAAATGGCCAGGGGCCTCATGTACATGAGGGACCGGTAGTGCCCATCCATTGTCCATGCCTCTGGAGTCTGAAACCAGTACCTGACATGGAATAAAGGGGATCAATGAATTTTCTAATAGATCTGCCACATTTAAACCTCTCAATAACTTACGGAATGTGTGATTTTCGTCAAGAATTAAAATAATTATCATAGAACAATGGATATGGAGTGAATACTAATTTGTAAGTTCATTTTAACATTTAGATCATACAAGCACTATGCACGAAGTACACTTTCAACTTGATTGTAGTTTTAGAGATAAAAAATTATTACTTTATTTTTATTTACCCATCAGAAAATCCTGTCCCTACTTCATAGACACAAAAGTAAGGATGCAAGTTATAAAAAACAATTATGGATGACAGAGGAGACAAGAAGTTACCCATATCCATCTTCTGACCAACCGGCTAGAAATATTCCCTCGGCTGTGGTGAAGGCCTCTTCTTCCATTCCAGCAAGTATCATTGTTGCAGCAACACCATAGGTCACACCTGTCCATACTTCACGAGACTGCATACAGGTGTCATCAACCTTACCGTTGGGATGCATGCCATTTACAGCACCCATCCTACCTCCTTTAACTTTCATTACATTGAAATCATAAACTTTCCGGAGAGCACTTTTGATTTTAGAATCCTCAAAAAGAGAGGGAAGCCCAGAGGATGCAGTATACCATTGCCCAGCCAGTTGATCTGCTTGAATGGATTTACTGTTACCACTTGATCCACTGTCGTAGTTAAAATATGAACCATTCCACAGTTTTTCTTCAAATGCTGGCTTAGCCTTCAAAAATTTCCGTTTGCATATTTCCGCAAAATCTCTGTCACCCAGTTCAAGGGCCATTGCTGCGGCAGCTTGTAGAGCAGCAAGCCAAAGACATCCGCAGTATGTGCTCACACCATGGACTGTCCATGTATCATATGTTTGATCAGGGAACCCGTCATTCTCAATCAGACCATCGCCATCTCTGTCAAATTGGTCCATGTACTCCATTGCAGCCCGGACAGCAGGCCACACATCAATTCCAAATTGCAAATCACCTGTTGCAGCAAAATCTCGATACACTTGAAGAACAAATTTTGGGTTGAGGTCCTTCCACTTGCTAGTATCATGGATGTTATAGGCATTCATTTCATACCACGGATCGTGTGTCCCCAGATCATGTGGCACTGCCCCATAAACCTTGCGAATTCCCCAATTTCCCTCTGCCAGAAACTTTACTTTTCTTCCATCTTCACACAAGACAGCTCTAGCAAAGTCACGCTGTATATTTAATTCAATCTTAGGAAAGAGCTCAAGAAGGGCAAATGATGCATAGAAGTGCACGTCATATGTGCACCACATGATATATTCCACTCCTTCCAAGTACAAGAACCTTCCAACATCATCATTGTCATGTCCATATAGCTTTTCATCGACATAATTATGTCCTGTAGTAGTGGTAGATTCGTAGGTACTATCAGTTGTACGCTCCACAACTGTCCTTTTTCTGCCATTTATTTTATCTTCAGTTTCTTTGACTACTGCATTTTCCAACTCCCTCACCCGATCTTGGTCATTCCGCATACTTGAAGATAGCAAAGGAGAGTCTGGCAGAAAGATCAAGAAGTTTTAAAGATCTTACTAAGAATAAAATGATAAAAGGCATCTCCAATGAAAAAACCAAACATTAATCAAAAACAAAACCGCAATACAATGTGCTAATATTTTATACATACCAATCCAAATTGTTCCTCCGGCAACAAGAAAGTAGAGTTCATTAAATAATGTAAATTTGTACCTGTAAAAATAAATTATAAATACATTAATGTATCTTCTCCTGGAAAAATAGAAGCCACAATAAGATAGAGGACAGCTTCATAAATGAAGGTACAGGAAGACATAAGATACTACACAAGAGCATACATGATCAGTCAGTTAGTTTTGACTTTAAAACAGAAGTAACACTGTTTTACTAAATGACAGTGTGATTGAAAACCTGACTCAAGGTCCATAAACCCAATCTTTGGACAAAGGAAATTTATTGCTATAATGAAACATAATTTGGATGCGTCAAACAGATAGCATTTCTAGAACAAAGTGAAGTTTTTTTGCGTCTAAAATGCAACTCTTTGCACAAAGGTAAGTGACAAACATCAGCTGGAAAAACCCAAGTTTTGTTTTGGCTATTGTAGTAGACACCAAGACTTGAAAAGCTTCCAACATTTGATTCTAAAATAATAATAAACCCAAGCAAACAAACAAACAATTCAGTGATACTTTAAAATTAAAATATTATAAAAGTTAAATTGAGAATTACCATTCTGGTAGTTTCTCATCCTTGAGAATAGGATTCTGCCATTTCTCAATATCTTCTTCCCACCGACTGTAATCTGTTTAGAAATAAAAAATCTAATAAGCTTTTTAAATGCCACAGATGAAACCATCAATCACTTCAGAAACATTTGTACATTTTTTCTCTTTTCAAATGTGATCATATACAACCAATGCAAGTAGAGCACAGGCCTGGAGAATATAAATTACAATCAAATCATACAACGTACAAGTCAAAGCATCATGGGCCAAGTCCACCGCAGCTCTCTCAGAAGTCCCATAAAATTTTGTATATCTCCTGCGGTAAAAGAATCGACCAAGTTTAATTTAATAAAATATAATTATACAAAAGATATTGGGTTGTAGTTATGATACATGTTTGGCAACAATAGGCACAATCTCCTCGAACAAACATCAGAGGGAATTAAAAAGTTTAGGCTGTCCCAAATAAAGCATTAGTGACATTATTGATTTGTAGCTTCATTAAAACTTTATTTAGGATAATCATATTTCAATAGGATCATGTATTACAACATAACAAAGCAAGATTGTCACGTGCAATAATAATTAAGAGCAGGCAAGTAAGAAATCCTTCATAGAAGCAAAAAACAAAATAAAATATCAAGAGATACAATGGTCATTTTTACCATACATATATATATGCCTCTAAAGTAAACGAAGAATTTGATCACTTGGATAATATACCATTAAAAAAACAACAGCAGACATTTGGAAAGCATAGCATTTGAAGCAAATGGCCTCCCTAAATAATTATATAAGAAATTGTTTAGCCAAATTTAGTATCCACCACCTGTTTAAATCACAAGGGTTCTGTTGGAAGTCAGATTTCAAAAATCTTCATGTAAGCTTAGCTACTCAAAGGCAGATCTAATTTACCAATAACTGAACATATCATTCAAAGTTTGCTAAAGCTAATATGTAGCTCGTTTAACTTATTGAAGGTAGTTAAATCATATCATGAATTACCTCACTCGTACAGGGAGGTGTTTATGCATACAACTATTATTTAATATATAGAGACCTTGGTCAAGGATAAATATTAACTACCTAATATTCTATCTAAATATTGATTACCTGTTGAAAGTGCAACCTTTCACAAACTTTACTTTTGGAGATGACCATGCAAGACTAAATGCAACGGTGCATTTTCCATGGGGTTCAACCCAGGCGGAAGCTGCAACAGCAGCACACAGTGTCTCTCCAGGTGATGAGGGCATGCTAGGTCCAGAATTGAAATTCTCCCGGTCAAATTGCCCATCCTTAAAAAAATATAATAATTTCAATCAGAACCAACTCTACACTTTCTGTAACAAAAGTATTTGGAAGAATCTAGTGGACAACTATAATATTATTTAGAAATCCCAAAAAAGGAGGACCAACCAGTACCTTCACCATTTTACTCCACATGCCTTTTGCTGTTATGTTACTTCCTTCAGACAGCCCAAAACTTGGCAAAACAGAAACACTAACATTCTGTGTTTCACATGCTGCTATGGAAAAAGTAACAGGAGGGTTTCCTTTTGCTGTCCTGTATATTGGAACGGCCTTAATATATACACCAAAATCCTCATTTACAAAGAAGTTTAGGAGACAGGAGACTTTACAAGGACATACATACCCACGCACACAAACATATTACACATATCTACATGCATGCAAATATGTCAAACCAGAATAGTGGAAAATGTAGACTTAAATGTAGAAACCAAGTAAAGACATTACGAAAAATATACTATTGCAAAGTAATAGAAATTGATAGCAATAAAGAATTGAAATTTCTTAGTTCATGGAAAATTCCAAACCAGAAAGACACACCAAAGTAAAAATAATCTATTTCAGAATAGTGTTTTCATTTTCATCTATTTTGGAGGTAAGCTATTAACTAACATCACTAGCAAGCACAGTTCCCTCGGTTGGTAAGCTGTTAACTCTCCAGTAACCAACTTTTTAAATCAAGCATTGCAAACCCTTTTTGGTAATTTATTACATCAAAGCATTTTTTATGTAATCCATCCAAAATTCACTAGCCACAAATGACTTCTGAATTAAAATATACAAATGCTGATCATCTAATAATTTATTTTCACCCATTTTTTATTTCTTTACATAATTGGTGTTCCCTAAATAAGCTATACCACAAAAAGACTTCCCACAGTTTTGTTATCCTCCCCTCTCCTCAATTCCAGTAAATCCATAATTTTTTCATGAATACCAGGCAGCTATAGATAAAAACCTAACTTATGACGACAGTGCACAATACTATTATGAAAAAACAATGATCTATGGAGAATGATCCCAATCATAATGTTAGGAATAGCTTTTAATTGTTCTTTTCTTTCTGAAATAAAAAAAAATAAAATCAAAGACCACCATAAAAAATTATGTCACCACAACATTAAGTTGTGATCTCATACTACAGCTCATTACAAATTTTCAATCTCCTAAATTCCTTACTTTTTTTTACTCATCGTATCGTATCAACATTGGATAAGCTGGGGAATGAATTCTCAAAAAACAGTAGTAGTCTAGGGAAGGGCTTCTTTCTAGTTCATATCAGGCTATTGTTAATAAAGATAAGCTTGAGCACCTTTAGACTATTCAGAACCTTTAAGTCACTGACTTATTATCCATTTCCATGTAAACAATAAAGAGAAATCAAACCAACCGTCATATATATCTATAAGGTTTGATAACTTGCTTGTGATATAGAAGTACACCGGAGACTCCATCTTCAGCTCTATAAATGAAAAATGAAAAAGGAGTTAAAATATTGTTTAAGGCTTACTATATTTTGAAGCACCCATATATCAGATTAAAGAAAAAACTTACTGGAACGGTTCATTCACATGATCTCCTGACAGGTGTGAGTTTCCACCAATAGAATTCTGCAGAAGATTAATATCGATGGTTATTTATCAATGGTGTCACTGTACCCCCCACCCAAGTATATTTTTTTGACTAGTAAAGACACTTCAGAGAAAAAAATAATATCTTACCGCCCAAGTAAATAAAAGGCTGACTTTAGCTCTTTCCTTACCTGTGTTCACCAACTACCAAAGAAACAAGTAAAAGTTTTTAATAAGCCTGAGAATATATATTACTTTACACTGGAATTAAACATGGATACATAGGATAATATGAAAATAATGTACAACATGGAAAATGTATGGAATATTAAGTTCTTCACCCACTTTGCTTAATGGAACTCCATTAAGCATGATAGTTCAAATAATCACAGAGCGAGATCTGGCATCCAAAATTCACCAAGTTGGAACAACGCCCAATTCAACAGCTGATTTGGAAAAATGATTTCTCAAAGTGAAGGTAATTTGCAACAATCAAACAGCCTTATACAATGCATCTAATCCAATTTTTCATGAGAGGACAAAAACATAAACAGGTGAAATGTCACTTCATACAAGAGGACACAATAGTAGATTTTACACTAATGTAAACTAAGAAAAGTGCAATTAATTTTTTCTCTAAAAAGCTAAAATGCAGCGACTAGTTTGTATTTAGTATATAATATGATGTGTCAACAAAAAGGAAAACAAAAATATAAAACATTAGTGCAAGGAAACTGACCCTTCTATTCTTTTACATACCAATTTAAGTAACAATAGTAAAAGAAAATTACACACCGTATAAACAAAAACAGCAGCAGGTAGACTGCTTTCTCTATAATTATGTGGTATGAATGGGGATATCTGCCGACAAGATATTTTCAGTTCTGGGTCTGGCTCACCTGAGAATAAGAAATCAGTTATTAATTAATAAGGATCATACACGTTTAGCAAAGAACCAATTGATATAAATACCATCATAAACTGTCCAAGCTCTTGGAAACAAAGCATGGTAGGTTGAGTGCTGCCCACTTAGATTCCATCCCCATGATGATATGCCCTGATCATCAGGTTTCTTGGTAGATCTGAAAAACAAATTAACATGAATTTGAGACCATGTATGTGTATCTAGATACATGACAAGCACCCAAAAAACCAAATGTTAAGCAGAATCCAAAATTCAAATCATACTAATTGCCAGATCGGAAGAGTAACATTTTTGTAACAAGGGGATGTTTTCAATCTACTCTCGAGTGTTAAATGGGTAGCAGTTAGCAGTATATTAGCCAAAGCTTGGTAGAATATTGTGTTGTGCCTCCACATGATAGTTAGAAACCAAACATATATTGTGCTAAGACAATCAATTATTTTCATCATCAGAAGCTTTTCTCAAAAATGAAGATGGAAATATTCTGCAAAATTAGTTTTTTTTCATACATAACTTCGTGTAAGCAATAAAAAGGCCATCAAGACTCTCAAAATTTAGAAGAATAATATATTCTCTCAATTAAATTATGAGGTCATTGGACCTATATATATACATAAGCCTGCTGGCTATTTTAGGAAATATTAGCAGCTGATCCTAAGGAGACAAATCCCTATGATTGTGGGATTGTTCTTAAATACATAATCCTAACATTAATATAAAGAAACCACTGTGATACAAAATAAATTACATCAAAGATAAAATATAAAACTTCCTAAAATATAAGCATAACATGATTTTGACACTCCACCTCAAGCTGGTGAGTAGGTGTTCTCCATTCCCAGCTTGGATATAATTCTTTCAAAGTTAATGCCATTCAACCCCTTGGTAAGTATGTCTGCAAGTTGATCTGAGTAGAAATATATGGGGTGCAAATCAAGCCACTATCTAACTTCTCCTTAATAAAATGCCTGTCTACCTCGATGTGTTTAGTTCTATCATGCTGAACGGGGTTATGGGCTATGCTAATTGCAGATTTATTGTCGCAATATAACTTCATAGGTTTATCCCACCTTATCTTCAAGTCTTCCAATATAATCTTCAACCATTTAAGTTCACATATTCCTTGGGTCATCACTCGAAATTCTGCTTCAGCACTTGACCTAGCTACTACACTTTGTTTTTTACTCTTCATGTCACTAGGTTTCCACCAAGAAAGGTGCAGTATCCAGTGGTTGATCTTCTATCCACAACTGACCCTGCATAATGAGCATCAATATATGCTTCAAGAACTACACTCTTGTTCCGTTTGACCAAAATCCCTCTTCCCAGAGTCCCTTTTAAATATTGGACAATTCTAAGGGCAGCTTGCAAATGTGCTTCCCTTGGTTGGTGCATAAATTGCCTGACTAGGCTCACAACAAAAGCAATGTCTGGTCTAGTGTGAGATAAGTATATAAGTCTGCTCATGAGTCTTTGATACATTTCCTTGTTCACGGCATTGTCCTCCTCAGCACTTCCCAACTTTATATTTGGATCAACTGGAGTACTTACTGGTTTGCAGGCTGTCTTTCCTGTTTCTTTAAGCAAATCAATAATATATTTTTGTTGAGATATGAAGATTCCTTTCTTGGAATGAGCCACTTCGATTTCCAAAAAATATTTCAGTCTCCCCAATGTCTTAATCTCAAATTCTATAGCAAGACATTGGCTTAAACATTTTCTGCTCCTCTTTGTCATCTCTGGTTACTATGATATCATCAACATACACCAGCAATATTGTTACTCTCCCTGGAACTGAATGTTTGATGAATAAAGTGTGCTCTCCTTGACTCTATTTGTAGCCTAAATTTGTCATAATTTTGGTAAATCTTCCAAACCATGCTCTTGGGGATTGTTTCAACCCATATAGAGCCTTTTTTAGCTTGCAAATAGTTTTAGCAGCAACCTGTCCATTATAACCAGGGGGCAAATCCATGTATATTTCTTCTTCAAGGTCTCCATGCAAGAATGCATTCTTCACATCGAATTGTTGTGGATCCCAATCATGATTTGCTGCTAATGACAGTACTACTCTGACTATGTTCATCTTAGCAACAGGAGCACATGTCTCCAAGTAGTCCACTCCATATGTTTGAGTGAATCTTTTGGACACTAACCTTGCCTAGTAACATTCAATGGTCCCATCAGCTCGATACTTTACCGTATATACCCACTTGCAACCTACCGGTTTTTTTTCCAGTTGGTAGTTACAAGTTCCCAAGTCTTGTTCTTGTTCAATGCCTCCATTTCCACATCCATGGCTTGTTTCCATTTCTTGTTAGATAATGCTTTAGATACAGTGGAAGGTGTGGGTGTAGATTTTAAGTTTGTGAGAAAGGTTTTATAGGTAAGAGAGAATTTTTCATAGAATAGAAAATTTGATAGAGGATAAAGTGATTGTTAGGTACATGTTCTGGTTCCCTTTCTAAGGGCAATGGGAAGATCTAGGTTTTGATCCACGTGTGCTTTTGAATCATCCAAGACAAACTCATTAGAATTATTGGAATTTATAGGGTTAGAAACTTTTACCTCTTGTAACGATGGGTTGGATTCTTGAACATGGATAGATTTTGGAATGGCCTTTTCTCTCCTTGAATACACCAAAATTTTCCCAAATTTTCGACCATTACTAGGTGCAAGTTCAGCCGCTGGTTTAGGTGCTTGTTCAGTTCCAGCTATTGGTCTAAGTGTTTGTTTAGGTCCAGCTACTGGTTTAGGTGCTTGTTCAGGTCCAGCTATTGGTTTAGGTTTAGGTTCAGTTCCAGCTATTGGTCTAAGTGTTTGTTCAGGTCCAACTACTGGTTTTGGTGTCTGTTTTATTCCTCTCTCAGTTTCAGTCCCAATTTCAGGTCCAAATGCCAAATTTGGAAGGATGAGAGACTCATCTTCCTCTCTTACACTCTCCCCCTGAAGATGAGGTTGAAAGCAACTCTCTTGTTCGTTGAAGGTAACATACCTTGACACAAAGAATCTCTTTGATGGTGGGTGAAAACATTTGTATCCCTTTTGTGTGGTTGAGTATCCTAAGAATACACATTTGACAGCCCTAGGATCCAATTTTCCCCTTTCATTACCATGAACATGCACAAAAGATATGCACCCAAATATTTTAGGTTTGAGTTTATTTGTAGAGTCTAGGTGTGGGTAGAATGAGGATAGGACATCCATGAGACTTTTTGATGCTAAGATTTTAGAAGATAGTCTATTGATTAGGTAGGTGGCAATAAGAAGGGCTTCCCTCCAAAATTTCTTAGGAACATGATTTTGAAAAAATAGAGTTCTAGTTTTGTCTAACAAATGCCTATTTTTCCGTTTTGCAATCCCATTCTGCTGGAGTGTGTTAACACATGAAGATTCATGAATTATTTCTTCCTTTTGACAAAAGAGTTGAGTACAAGATTGAAATAGTCCTTGGCATTATCAGACCTAATTCTTTTTATATTAACACAAATTGATTTTTAATCATAGACAAACTGAATAAACCTGGAGCTAACCTTAGATTTCTGTTTTAATAGGACAACCCATGTCACTCGGGTACAATCATCTATAAAGGTTAAGAACCATCTAGCACCTAAGATATTAGGAACATTAGAGGGACCCCAAACATAAATATGAACAAGAAAAAGAGGTGAAGGACTTATTTCATTGCTGATAGGGAAAGGTACACGCTTGTGTTTAACAAGCTCATACACCTCACAATGGAGACTCTCCACACCTAAATTCTTAAACAAGGAAGGGAATATCAGTTTTACAACTCCAAATGAAGGGAGTCCTAGCCTACAATGGTATAGTTGAACTTTCTCTTTGCTGGTCATTATGCATTCAAATGAGAGAGTGACCTTTAATAGGTAGATTAGGTTCCTCCATGTAATACAAGCCATTCCATTCTCTAGCATGTCCAATCATCCTCCCTGAGTTCTTGTCCTGCAATATATAGTTGATATGAAAAACAACGTTACAAGAGAGATCTTTTGTTAGTTTTTGAACAGAAATCAGATTGGTGGATAGTTTAGGGACATGAAGAACATTTTTTAAGATTATAAATGGACTAATTTGAACATCTCCTTGTCCTGCAGCAGTTATAAAAGTTTCATCTGTTGTAAAAAATTTCTTGTTGCTAGGACATGGAAAATATGTGGAGAAGTATTTGGGTAAAGGGGTCATATGGTCAGTGGCTCCAGAATCTAATATCCAGTAATGGGTAAAGGATGTATCTGAAACATTAAGTCAAAAAGAAAATGGAAACTTACCAAAATATTTTAAGGAGCACATACCTGTTGGTTTCTCCAGTTTACTAAGAAAAGATCTTACCCTCTCTATCTCTTCCTGGTTCAGCTGGACAGGTTCTTCACCTTGTCCTTTAACAATGTGTGCTTGCCTTTGCCCTTCCTTTTTTATAGGGCCTCCTTTTTGCCCCCATTCTCGACTTGGAGGTTTTCCATGTAATTTCCAGCACTTCTCTCTTGTGTGGCATGACTTATTGCAATAGGTACACCAAACTTCCTCATGTTTTTTCTCAAAATTATTTTTTCTCTGGTTAACTATCATGCTTGATCCTCCTTCAGTCATCATTGCTGAACTTTCAATAATTAGGGTGTCTAACATCAGTCCTCCCCTGCTTTCTTCACTCCTAATAATGGCTACCACTTCATTAAGCCCTGGGACTTTCTCCTTTTCCAAGATTTGGATTCGACCAGATCATATTCAGGATTCAGGCCTACCAAGAAATCATAGACTCTATCTTGTTCAATATACTCCTTAAGGATTGTTGAATCTTCTGCACACTTTGCCTTTATAACTCGATAGTGATCTAATTCCATCCATAAGGATTTGAGTTGATTGGCATATTCTGTAACTGATCTGTTTTCCTGTTTGGCAGCCACAATTTTCACCTTTACATCATATATTTGGGCAACATCCTTGGCCTTCGAATAGGGTTGTTCTACTGCCTCCCAAATTTCCTTCACCGATTTAGGAAACATGCAGGTATCACTAATTTTTGGGACCATTGAATCCACAACCATGCCATGATCATGGACTCTTCTTCATCCCATGTTTTAAAATTGGGATCCGCTTCATCAGGAGCATTACCAATTATATGGCTGCCCTTTCCTTTTCCTTTTAAGATGGTCCTAGTGAGTTTAGACCATTTGAGATAATTTTTTCCATTTAATCTATAAGCAGAATGAACATTATGCAATTCTCTATCAATTTGGGATTTGTCCCCAGTTTCCGAAATGGGTTCACGATCTCAGCCATCACAGGTTGGGGTAGATTGCACAACAATGAAGGTTATGCGAAAAGTTTTTAAGATTGCACAACAATGAAGGCTGCGGCTGGGGCTTAGGGTTTGTAATCACAAGATGACGGCTGCAATTTAGGGTTTACAGGCACGGTTAGAGGCTCCCAAGGATCGGGAGCTCTAATACCATCTCAAAATTTAGAAGGAATAATATATTCTCTCATATTAAATTATGAGGTCATTCGACCTATATATATACATAAGCCTGCTGGCTATTTTAGGAAATATTAACAGTTGATCCTAAGAAGACAAATCCCTATGATTGTGGGATTGTTCTTAAATACATAATCCTATCATTAATATAAAGAAACTGCTGTGATACAAAATAAATTACATCAAAGTTAAATATAAAACTTCCTAAAATATAAGGGTAACATGATTTTGACAAAGACAATCACAGGACATTTATGAAATCTCAGACAGTCAAAATAAGAGAAATTTTTTATACAAATGATGGATATTAACTTATCAATCATTATCATCCAAGTGAACATCAGATAGTTATACTTAGGGACTGATTGGGTCTAACTACCAATGATATTTTCTATTACCACTGATTAGTATTCTCTTATTACTAGATAAGGACGATATAAAGACAGGCACATTGTAACATGAAAAAGAAATTTATAAAAATGCTAAATAGTGTTGCTTAATATGTTTGCAAGAGTTATAGTTATGAAACATTGTCTTACAAACTTCTACACAGGCCACCTTACCCTAAACCTTCATGCTGGCCAGGAGCCAAAACTGATGAAAAATTTTTGTTTCCTCCCTCTCTACTTATAAAAATCTGCAACACGAGTAAATAAACCATATAATATGTATTATAAACCACAGTTCAGAATGGCCATAAACAATAAATATCATTCTGGTTAAAAGGGAAAGCCAGATGTTTACTAGAAGGCTCTAACACTATCTTTGAGTTAAAATTTATACAACGTAACATCTAGCGAAACTAGAAACCCTTGTCTGGACAAAGCTTGGGGCTCTATCTCATCAAGCACATAGCAATTGATACTGATTGAATTAAAAGGTACAAAACACCAATCATATTTGATTAACTTATTTCTATTTCCTTTTGCACAAAAGCACCCTGACTCCTAAAATCATCAGTTTGCTATTTTACATGATTAATCTGTGATCCTTATCATCTTCTTCTATATATCTACCCCCAACCCTCGATATAACCATCTAACAACCTCACTGACCAACTTAGCCACTAACCATTCCACTGCAAAAATCTTGTATTTATATTTTAAAAAAAGTACATGCTGAGCACATCAGGGACACTCAGGAAATGAATCCACACATTTAAGCCATATAATTAGAGAAGAATATAGCACATCAATAATAAGTGGAAAAACAGGAAGACTCACAGAGAACTGATTGGCCATGACTGGTGACGCTTCACATAAGCTAGGAATGATTTGCCATTGTCGGAACTCACCTCTAAATCCTCTTGATATGCTGCCACTCCTGTGTAGGAATAAATGATGTTCAAATCAATACACGAAGAAAGAGATTTGTTTGTTCTAAAGGCCAAATGGATAAATCCATTTGTAAAGAATGGTATTCAGGATTAGCAAGTCAGGCAATTAATTGGTAGCTTTCAATTGCAACAAATCATACCCCATCCCACCAAGTGGAACTCCTTGTGATGCAGATGGCTTGCAACTCTCGCGAGTGAAAGGATCAATAGGTGCTTTCTGCAGAAATCAGACCAACAAAAAGAAGTCCGGAATCCTAAGTTTCAACCTACTAATATAATGTACCCACTACACAATTAAACAGCAATGAATGACCAAAAGAACAGAGAATTTGAAAATTACCCTTCCGTGAGAAGCCTCTTCCCTAACATATGACCAAATACGTATCCCTAATCGAACCTGGAATTTTAAAACACAATAGATAATCAGATGAGGTAGAGAGAGATGCAAAATAATAACAAAACCAACTACATAAATAACAATATGCAAAGGAATTCCATCTATTAAACCAGTGAGTCCACGTTATTAGTTGTAGTTTGAGAAAGAAAGAGGGAGAGAGGAAAAAAACTTGCCATTTTTATAGCTTCCATAAAAGTTACTCTAAATTCTTTAAGAAGATTGGCATGGCTGTTCAATCTCCTTCTCCAAGCTTGCTCAGGGGGAGCAGAACTATCATAATCAAACTGCAAAAACCATGCCAGGGACACGGATTACATTAATAAATAAAATCAACTATCAATATCAGAAGCATGTGAATGTAGCACCATGTAATCAACTACTATTAACAAAAATCACACGCTAACGTAAAATTTCCAGCTAAAGCATCATCACGAAACCAGGGCGCCAATTCACAAAACAACGAAGAGCAACTTAATATTCTAAGTGAATTCAGTTATCAACCAAAAAAAAAATAAACAAATTCGCAACCATGTCGACCAACTAAGTAATAGTATTCCTTAAATTCACACTTAACCTCACTCTTTTTTTTTTCCTTCGGTTAATTGAAAACGGCCAGATCGTTCGTGTTTTCCGCGAAGAAAATACAAACATTCAGACTTTAAAATTAAAACCACATGCAAACGCAAAATTTTCAGATATCACAAAAGCGCGCCGTCATCAGAAGGCAAAACGCCAATTCACTAAAAACGGATAGCAACTGAATTAAAACAATAAAAAATACGCCACCGATTTCCAAAATGAATTAAGTTATCAACAAAACCATATCAATCAGCTTCAGAAGAATCCGATATTCCAAGACAAATAACAAAAACTGAACTATATACCAGCTGCAGAGTCGATTTACTGATATACTCTCCCGGAGGCCACGAATTCTTTCTACAATGAAAAATGTTGCCGCTAACCATGCTTCCACGACACACAACTCTCTCCGAACAACGAGAGAGATCAAACGATAAAAATAAACAACCGCGCGCTTAGTTCTCCAAGATCTCGAACACAAAGCGGAGATTGAAAAAAAAAGAAAGAAAAAAAAAAAAAGAGCGTGCGTGTGTGTTTGAAGTTAGAGTGAAACAGTTACGAATGAGATCGAATATCTCGTGATTGATCGGAGAAAAGTGATTATCGAATATCACGCGATTGTTTCGGGAGATTCGATTCGGATTTAAGCACAGCGCAACAGAGCGAACGATGCGCGGCCAGAGGAGAAGACGCCGCTTGTTCGGCCGAGTCCACGACTCGCTCCTTCAAATCCAACTCGGATCCGTAGCGGAGAAGGAAAAAAGAGAAGAAAAAGGTTTGAATGGAAAAATAGCATGCTAATGTTGGTGGCCACTCTTTAATTGTTTTTTATTTTTCTCTCTCATAATAATTATGATTGAAAATTTGTGTTCGTAAAGTAAAGGTGTGTGTCTATATATATTTATTTTGGTGGTGAACAACTTTCATTTGGGTTGAAGTGTAAATCACCGTTGTCATTTGTCGGTCTCTTTCACTTCATCACTTTTACATAACGGTCCACCTTGATGATGTCGGTCTCCAAAACTATACATTTTCGTATTTTTCTTCTTTACTTATTTAACTATTTAGTGGAAATAAAATAGCATTTACTAACTGCTTAAATTACATAAATAAAACAATTTGCACCCTGTTTGGGCGCACGCTTTTGACGCAGTTTGAGACTGTTCCAACGTGAAAATTTGCATTAAGCGTTTGCTCACACGCACGCACAGTGTCTAAAGTGATTCTTTCAATTTCTACACACGGAAGTGGTCAACGGGAGTTGTTACGCTCTTTTCCACCAAGAGAGAACGCCAACAATAATTTTATAATTTGTTATCATTCTCGTTATTTTTAACTTATGCGGAATATTCTTTTGTGTATTGCTTAATATATTATAAATGTATTTTCATAATAAATCCTGCACTTATAGATTATATCCTTTCGTGTGTTTTATATAAACAACAGAATATAAGAATATAAGTTAGTTAATATTACTTAATAATATCATAAATTTAAATTGTATTCTAACTACTTTATAAAATTAAATTACTTAAATAATGGTGACATTGGGTGACTACATAAATCATTTTTAGTGGGACTTATGTTATTAGGCTATGTTTAACAAAATTGATAAAAAAACTAACAGAAAATTGAAAAAATAATTAAAAGTTAAAAAAACTAAAGTTTGTAAGTTATTTTATTAAAAGCGTTTGATAAAGTTTTTTTTGTTGAAATGGTAAATATAAAATGATAAAAATATATATGTCTATATGATGTTTTATACAGTTTTTAATTTTATTTTTTTATAAATATTTATAGTTTTAACCATGTATATTATAACTACTTGACAATTATTTTAATTGCATATTTTACTTTCAATTATTATGTTTTTTTATTGTGAAATATAGTATCAATCTTAGATTGTATCTTTAAATATTTTCAATCAAATTAAAAAATTAAATAATATGGTAATTTTCATAAATGAATAAATAAATGCTTTCGCTTGCTATCTTTATATTTGCTAATAATAATAAATATTGTTATCAAAATCGAAACAAACAATGAAGATAGGAGTTGAAGATTCAAATATCAACATGTAACGGTTTTAACAAATATTATTATTTTATTTTTTAATATAATAATATAATAATAAAAATAAAGTAATACATAATTTCATAAAAATATCGACAAAAGTAAATCATTTAAGACAGGAAAAAAAATCTTAACAATTACTAATCTCATATAAACAATTATAGCAAGAAAAAGATACAATTTTTTTAATAGATTAGAGTAATTTCCAATCAATTTGTAACGGGCTTTATTCATATTTCTTGAGTTAAGTAAAATATTTTGTTTTCTTTTCTAAAATTTTTAGTTACTGTTTACTCGTTTTTTAAATAAATTTTTAGTATTTATGAGATAGTGTTTAGAAGTTTGAAAACATGTTATATTATTGTACATTAATGATGTTCAGTGTCTTTATAGTATGTGTCATAGTCTTCTTAATATTGTTAGTCCAAATATTTTGATAGTACAATAGTTAAATATGTGTAAAATTTATATTCTTCTTTATAATTTTAATGAATTATGTTAGACTAAGAGAATTTAGATGACTTTAAAGCATGTAGTAGTGCCACTTTTCTAAAGAAACATTTGCCATCTATATTGCAAGAGTCAGCAAATTTTCTTCAGGATACAATGAAGTTCCTGTTTACACTTGCAGTAGTGGAAAACAGTCCGGACAAGTTATCTGATCATTCTATTTCTTTGAGTTCTTTTCATATAATATATAACAAACGTTCAAAACTAAACGTTCAAAACTTTTGAAAGTTTTACAACTTTCAAAAAACCAATTAACGACTTTGGAAACCACCAAAATAAACTAACTATATTTTGATGACATGACACTTGGACTTTTAACATTTGAAAATGTTCAACAATCCTCCGCCATTTTTAACATGTTAAGTATAGATCAATGATCTAAATAATGGTATCTTACGATTTGAACCATTAAATTGTAAAAAGTTCATTACATCATATCATAATTACGTGGTAGAAAGTCTTTGAACCAGTATTCTATTTGACATGTAACATAAACAATTCACGCATACAACTTGCATAAAAAACTTGCTTTAAAATATCTGACACATTTAACATGGCCCTTGTATCCCGCATCTTTCATGAATTTTTTGGGGTCAAGCCCTTTAACTCCATGAAGCGGCCGCACTTCACATTCACATAGGTGGTCTTCATTCTAGCACCTCCGCAATTTCAGTACCTTTAGAAAACCATTAAGAGATTAACTCAACCTCCTCATTTGACAAGTGTATACAAAACACTAAGAACCTTAGAATGACAATTAATTGTAGTGCTTACAATCATTCTGATGATGTACTTTGACTACATTGAACTCAAGACTTAACATAATGTTAAACATTGAGTTGAGTTTCCATCATTGATGATTTTCAGTCATGGGCTTGTGACTCATCCCTTTTGATGTTTTATTCATCAAGTCTCTTGATAATCCTTTAATAAAAAGATCTATCAAGTTTTGACTAGATTTCACATAGTTAATTGTAATAACTCAATTGATATTAATTTTCTGATACAATTGTATCTCAATCCAATGTGTATGGATTTACTATTGTAAACTTGGTTGAACACCTTTAAAAATTCTTTGAACATCCTGCTCCTTTTCATTTTCCATAAATCCCTTTAAATACAGTCTTCCAATAAAGTCCCATAGTAGTGGTGCTTTCCACGACGACAATAACCTGTAACTGTAACAGAACTGGAAAGTAGAAAGACACCTTCAATGTTTCAAAAAATGACCTGTTTATTTAGAATTTGGGTGCTGGCCCACTTTTCAGCAAGTGACCCTTTCAGAGACTCTTGTGTTAGACAAGAAAGTAAGACAAATTATACTCTTCTCGTCGTGCTGCCCCTCACCCGAGGTCACCAAGTGTCCATTCAATCAAATCGGGGAATAAGTCAAGACCATCCTTCCCGGTTAGCTTCAAGCGTTGATTTGAAGACGCATCTCCTCTCTTCGGGATACTAACAAATAAATAAAGCTTTTCGTCTCAGTCAACCACGGTGGTCGTGGCGCCCTCCACCACCGCCTAACTGGTAAAATTTCTAGCAACGGAGTTCTGCCGCATCGAACCAAGTGTCATCCTATGACCCTTCTAGCGAATCTCCACGACTAATCTGAAACCTTCCCGTGCAGCATCCCACAGCAGATCACAACCCTGGAGCCTCCGCACAATCAACCTGACCAGGAACTTCTTGGACACATGAGCGATGGCCATGGCTGCCACTTATGAACGCGAAAATGGTGTAGCTCAATTTCTTTTGTGTGAGAAACTTGAAACATTCTTTTGGGGCTTCTTTATGGATGCTTTCTCCACGAGTTTCTTCATGAACATGGCGGAACAATCCTTTCGATCAAACAAAAGACAAAAACTACGAATAAACAAATGTTTGAGAAACAGCACTGTGTCAACTATGGAACAAACGATGACGTTGTTTGTTCGGAAAGGTTATCGTTTTCATCACACAGGTTGACGCACACGTAGCAGGAGAAGATTTTCATGTGGGTCCTAGTGGTACGTGGAGCCACCAAATGAGTTTGCTTCTTCTCTGCAGAATCCATAGATGCAATGAAAAACACTACAGTCTTAATCCTTGAAGTCATTAAGAAAAATATTTCTTTAGATTTTTAGACCAAGAGGATTTAGATGACTTCAAAGCGTGTAACAATGTCACTTTCCTAAAGAAATATTTGTCATCTATACTGCAAGAGTCTGCAAATTTTCTTAGGATACGATGAAGTTCCTATTTACACTTGAAGTAGTGGAAAACAGTCTGGACAAGTTATCTGATCATTCTATTTCTTGAGTTGTTCTCATATAATATATAACAAACGTTTAAAACTAAATGTTCAAAACTTTTGAAAGTTTTACAACTTCCAAAAAACCAATTAATGACTTTATAATTTCAGTGAATTATTGTCTTCTGTCTCTCTTCCTTCTTAAGAATTAGAATAAAAGTCTAAGTTTTTCATGTTATTGACCTCACATGGAGTTATTGATGATTATTTCCATCGTTCATCGGATGACTCTCTTCTACAACTTTTTTGTCTCCTTCGGTTGAAACTGATATTTTTATGATCATCCATAGAGGCATAAGTTTTACTCGTAATTTCTCTCCATATTATACTAATTTAAGTTATCTTAAACTATATCAATCTTTTCATACCTCTTTATTTCTTGAGTGTCCATTCCAAATCTCCTCGATTTTTCCAACAGATAGTACTCCTTTCATTCTTGGAAGATAGTACTCCTTTCATTCTTGGAGCACCTTTACTATAAAATCCTCTTTGGTATCCTGATAGTGGTGCTTCACACCACGTTATTAATGATGCTTATGCCTTCTATGTCAAACACCCATACACAGGACATGAGACCGTAAAGCTTGGTAATGGTACATGTATGAATATTAAAGATGTTGGCTCTGCTGTTTTCTCTCATAAGAATAATTTCAATAAGTTTTTATTAAAAAAATATTTTACATGTACCAGATATTAACAAAAATTTATTAAGTGTCTCTAAATTTGCTCATGACAATAATGTTTTTTTTGAATTTCATTATAATGTCTGCTATGTCAAAAATCAAGTTACAAAGCATACAATTCTTAAAGAAAATCTCAAAGATTGCTTGTATGTGTTTGAAGTTTTTCCAAAGCATTCTTTGTATAATGCAAAACATTACTACTGTAGATCCTATTAAGTCTACTATTAAACTTTGGCATTCAGCCTTTGATTTTTCAAGTTAAGCCAAATGTTAATCACGATGGGCTTCAATTCCACCACTAGTAATCTTTAATTATTTACTAAAATTTTCAAACTTTAAACTGTTTTTATACTAATTTATATTGATAATATACTTATAACTGCAAGTTCTTCTGCTGAGATTTCTTCTATTATATCTATTTTAAACAAAAAAAAATCATTAAAAGATCTTTGTCTTTTACTTTATTTTCTTGGTATAAAAGTTGTTTGGCGCATGAAAACCAATATTCACCTCTCTCAGACTAAACATATTAAGTAGTTACTACACAAAGCAAGCATGCATAGCTAAGTCCCAACCCACACCTATGACATCTACCACACGTTTGACTCAAGATGACACAACCGCCTTGAATGATCGTACACTCTACAGATCAATAGTTTGCCTACTCTATCAACAAAGTCACTCTGTACATGCATCAACCTTAAGAGCATCATTGGAAAGCTCTCAAACGAATCTTACAATGGTCTTCTCATTCACAGGATTTTCCACTCCATCTATCATTGATTTCAGTGATGTTGATTGAGGATCAGACTTGGATGATAGGAAGTCTACTGCAGGATTTTGTGTGTATCTTGGATCCAATATTGTTTCATGGGGATCTTATAAACAATGGGTAGTATCCAAAAGTAGTACAGAAGATGAATATAGAAGCATTGCAACTGTGTTAGCTGAAATTACATGGATCATGTCTCTTCTTAAAGAACTTCATATTTCATCTGTTGTCTATTCAGATAATCTTGGAGTTGTTCTCCTAGTTACAAATTTTGTCTCACATTCCAAGTCTAAACACTTTGAGTTTGATTTACATTTTGTGTTAAAAAAAGTTGGTTCATCTAGTTCATCTTTCTGAACGATATCAAGTGGTTGATATTTTTACAAAACCTTTATCTAAAACATCTTTCACATTTTTAGAGATAAACTTTTCGTGCTTCTAAGATCGCTCGTAAGTTCACGATAATACATATAACATTATATAACTACTTTTAATCTAATATATAAACATCTCTATTCATAGCTTATGTGTGAATGATAAAAATTGCATATTTTATATTCTTCTCCTTTATCAAGAAATCAATAATCCCTTACCAATAAACTAATTAAGAAAAAATATTACTTAAATTTATTTAAAGTAATAAATACTATTTTAATAGAACTTCACATTTTCAATTTCACTCAAAGGAATTCTAAACTCGGATATAAAGTTACACTACAAGAAAAATGTTGTTTAAAGACCAATTTTTAGCTATCAAATGAAATGATTACTAATTGTGACCAAAATAGTCACCAAATTAGATTTTGGTTGCTAAATAACTACAAAATAGAAGTAATGATTGAGTTTAGTGACCAATTAAGTCAAATAATTGGTATCTAATATTAGTTACCAAGGTTTTAATGATCTATGCCATTAGATTCTAAATTGGTATCTAATTAAGTTAGAGACTAATTTAGAATCTAATGGCATAGGTTACTAAAACCTTAGATACCAATTATTTGACTTAATTGGTCACTAAATTCAATCATTACTTCTATTTTGCAGTTGTTTAGCAACTAAAATTTAATTTGATGACTATTTTTGTCACAATTAGCAACCATTTCATTTGGTAGCTAAATATTGATCTCTAAATAGTTTTTTTCTTGTAGTGTTAAAAATAATTTAGAATCTTTAGTTTAAGATATTAAGTACCCTCTCTAGGTAACTATTTTTAAAATTAAATAATAAATTATTTAACTTTTAAAAATTATTATTTTCTCTTTGTTTTTCTCTTTAATAATTGTGGTTGATGGTCAATATATAAATCTTTAAAATTAAATAATAAATTATTTTAACTTTTAAAAATCGTTGAATGATTTTAAAGTTTTCGTGGATGGTTAGTCCATCGTTTACTACATTTAAAGATATATTATATATAAACACGTAACTAATATTTACTACATTTTTATTATTTCCATTTTATATATGATATAATATATTGAGATTTTTTTTATTTCCAATTATTATAAATACCTAAGTTTTTTCGGGAATTAAAATATGAATTATGTTAGAAGAATCTTGCCCCTTTTTTTTCAGTATTGTATTCTTATTTGAGGACTTTTTACGTTTAGAAACTAATGGATTTACCATAATCAGGTGTGAGACAGACTCTTTGCAATATTAGACTACTTAATTAAGAAATCAATTCTTTTTGCATCAACAACAATGACAATGATTTAGTCACCATTTTTACTCAATAAATAATATTCCAATACATCAGTATACAATGAAGAAAGTTAAGATAGAAAACAAAAAAAACTTCTCCTCTTGTCTACTCATTTGTTTCCTTCTGCGAAAACCTTGCCTTATATTTTAATCCATGGATATTTCGAAAATAATTTTAATATTTTAGATAAATTTATGACATTGCAATTTTAGTTAGGTAGGTTCGGTAATGAATATAGACGTTGTCATATAGCATTTCTTAAGAAATTAGGTAGATAAAATAGAAAATTTAAAAGTATGTGATAAATAAAATAAAGTAAAAATAAAAATACGTTTAGACAAACTACTTCCTAAACATTTATAAAATATAACATTGAAAAGGAAAATAAAATAAAATTGTTTTTTCATAAACTAAATTTTAGTTTATAAAAAAAATTCACTTTTTTTAAACGCTTATGAAGAAGTTTGTTCAAAATAGACTTTAATTTGTATATAAACTTTTTTACTCTACATAATAAATTAGTAGTCATAAAAATTAACAAATTTATCATATATGATAATTTATAATTAACAACAATCTTTGACATTACATTTACTCAATAAAGAAAATATGTAACTTTAGGAAAAATATATTTTGAAAATTGATAACTGTGTTGGACAGTTTTTACTCCAAGGAAACTCATTTGCCTATTTTAGAAGAAAACTCATTTTCAAAGTTACATCCAAACACCCACTATCCAATATCAACCAAAAAAAAACTATGCATCCCATTACTTCTACGGGAATATTTTTGTCTGTTATAGTTTGGTGAGATTGACAAAATAAATTACCAAATTCAAGTAAAGTTTGTTAAGTTAAAACAATCATAAGAGTTGAAAGGAACTGAAAGGTGAAGATAGTTGTTGTTTGTTTTTTGTTATGATGTGAGACGATTCGTTTATATGAAAAAAGGAAATGAATTTCGGTGTCCTCGTTCAAGTGAACTCAAAGAAGAAGAAAGTCAGTTTGATATTTGATTCTTGGTTTTGACTACACTATTAAAGTGCTATGATTATTTCTCATCATAAATATCCTCTGAAATTACATCTCTATTGAACCAAATTACAAGACATATTTGTTTCTGTTTACCTATTATATTATATAATATAATTATAATTAATTATATTATCTAATATAATATAATTATACTTAATTATAATAAATATTAACAATAAAAAAATCATATAATAATAAATAATATTAAAAATAAATTCATATAATTATAATTTAACATTTAGTTCTATTTAATCTATAATGATAAAAACAATTTCATCATTTTATAAATATATTATTTAACATTTATTTAAAATTTATAGATAAATTTTATTATTCACAAACTTTTCATTTATTCCTCTTTTTAACTCTAGAACTTTTTTTTATCCAAACAAATTTATTTTTAATTTTTTTATCTTTTTTTTTTTCTTTTTAACTCTTCAATTTAAACCCATCCTTACGGTTGAGTTTGCTTCCCCCAAATACTTTCATTGATGTATATTTTCCAGCTGTCATTAATGTTCCATTGAGATTTTTAGGTCCCTGGAAGAATTTCACAACTCTATCAGCTATATTACACCACTAGATTTGTTATTCGTATTATACCTCTAGATTTTTCATTCCTGTCTGCTCTATTTACGAGGAAAACAGAACTGACTATTATCCCTATCTGGCTCAGTCTTTGATTTACTTTATTTACAAGAACCGAATCGAAGTGGACACGTAAACTCCTATTACTTGATTCAAACTACATTGAAAGTTTTATTGACACGAAAACAATCTGGATACATAAACTTTGTTAGTGGCATTTCCAAATCCCAATCATACATACACTTGCAACATTTTAAAATACATAACAACAGTGCTGAGTCATCTTTATAGGTTAATTCTAACCTTAATAGAATTCTGTTTGGAGTGAACTTCAAGCATTCTGCTAGGTCATTGCTACCGATAAGGACAATTAACATGACACCACAGATATCTGTACTATTCCAAGTTCTTTTTGAAAATCACTACAACCATTAACTTTAATTTATTTTTCAGATAACTGAGGCACAGAACATTTTCAGCATATGCCTTAAGGTGAACTAATTATATTGAAGTGAAAATAACTACACTTTGGGTGACTTGTCTACACGGAATAAAAGGCTTAATAGTACATTGGTATGAAGGCTAAGCAAACGGGACACAGTACAAAATACATCTCAAACACATGTAAATGTCCAATCAATGCCAATCTATTATTCCCCCGAGTGTGGTGGATCCCACCCCCTCCCATACTTCATTGGAGCCCAATTCCTCATTGTCAACACCTTCCATGTCGTAATCCCACCAGCCACGGCCATTCGCATCTGCTCATAAAAATTGCAAATTATAATGTCTAAGATTTCAAACCCATAGTCTAAACACAAAATATATACGTAAGCAATCATACAGTGATTATAAAGAGGCCTTGGCCTTTTGTTGCTAGAGCCATTCTCGATTTGTCTTTTTGGCTTCAACTTTGATTCGCCTCCAAGAACTACTACATGCTTTCGTGCAGTTTGGCTCTCATTTCCACCTATGAGAAAAATGCCACGAAATGAAAAACCAAAACCTTTGTAGAAAAAGGTCTAGCATGCCTTTATATTGATTCAGACTTCCAGAGTATCTGATTGTTCAGTTGGAAACCTTGTAGCATCTTTATGTTGGAAGTTTCTCAAAGAACCGTAAACAGTTTAAAGTACTTGTTTGTCTTATTTTTATTGCTGTCCATTAAATCTCAACATTTGTTGTAAATGGTTTCTTGATGTATTTTCAGGCAGGCTATTACATTCACGAAAATTATCCAGTAACTAGTCCTAAGTGTGAAAAGTGAAAACTACTGTGATTTAATAGTTATGGTCAAAATCGTGTCTTCAATCAAGTCAAACGAAACAAGTTTCTAAGCCTTCTATAGGTGTTTTACAACGAATCGCAACACCAAGCTAGCCACAGCAGAAAGATGTTTTTAGGATTAGACAGCCTTCTCAATCAGAATCACTAAACAGCTGACCCTGTATCCATAGACAACAACCATCTTCTCCTAATACCCCGATAATGTTGTCTACTTCTGTTTCACTTCTATTGATGTGTTCAAGGCGAAAAAAACATTTAATAGATGTAAAATATTGTTGTATTTAAACAAAAATATCGTATATCTGTTACTTGTTGAGATAAATTATTATTGTAGCAATTGTTAAATATGTATAGGTGGAAAACAATAATTAATGATACTTTGCATTTGAAAAATATCATTAGTTTTGACCAAAAATAATAAGAAAACATCGATAGATAAGTAACAAGGTTGTAATTCATAAATATTAAGTCAAATAGAGCTTCTCGACCATGACAAAATACTTGTGAAAGTCAATTAAAAGCAATGCAAGGTTAGGTTCCTACTTCTCACCGAACTCAGGCCGAACATACATAAAGCTAAGTCATACTAAATAGTAAAGTTCCCCAAGAAAAGCTCATGCCTTGAGCAAGGGGGAAAATGACGAAATCAGAGACCCAATTATATGTGATTTTCCAAAGATGGATTAAAGTAGGTTCTCAGTAAATATTTGAAGCAAAATAAGACAACCAAAGTTTCTTATAACACCAATACATGCTTTTAGGCAAAGAAGCTAATGTGCAACAGTTATTCAAGAAAGGTTCGGGTAAATAGTACTGTAATTGGAATACTGGTTTGAAAATTCCAATCAGAATAGTGAATAACATGTAAAGTATTACACGTAAGAGCATTGATAAATAACTCCTTAAATAAATCTTTTTACCTCGGATCTGTCTCTCAGATAGTGGATATTCTGCATACATAAAAGGAAAATAAAACAAGATAAAAGTAAAACGCAAAATTTAACTTTTAAGTACCCCGGAAAGGTCAAATTTGTCAGGACAGGGAGGCAAACCTTTAAAAAGGATTTTCCTTTTCTTTGAGTCTTGATTGTTATCCGCAACTGAATTTTCTAATTCAACAACACCAATTTGACTAACAAAGTCTCTTTTGTCCTCTTCAGTGTGCTTGAAGCTTTCAAAAATCACCTTACTATCATTGTTACTGTTTCCCTCCTTTTCAACTTCTTTGACAGTTCCATTTTCCTCACATTTTCTTAAGCCGAGAGGTGACAGAAAAGGCGTCGATTTCCCCTAAAAAATAGAGAAATTCATAAAAAAAACAACCTTTTTTTGTTTTTAGATCGGAGAAAACGTCCAAATTATTAGTTCTTTTATGAAATAAAGATGTTCACGATTACGTACTCAAAACTTAAATTCTAGAATATTGATTAAACTTGAACTACGTCCAACTGATCCAGCAATTGCTAACCAATTAATTAAATAATTTTACCATTTAATAAACGAAAATAAAATTATTGAAAAAAGAAGATAAAAAATGATAGAAAATTACCGGGACCGTTTGTGGAAGATGGGGAGATTTTTGCTGCTTGAAGGAGAGGAAGTTTGAAAGCGAGGAATGCGTGGTATTGCTCTTGTGTGAAGATTGATTTCTCACGCTTCCTTCAGAACTGGTTCAAGCAAAAATGCGTCATCACAAATTAATCAAATTTTTGAAGTTTAGGAACGAAACAGAGGTGACTCACGGAGGATTGCGTTGTGGGAAATTGCGGAGCGTTGAAGCAATGGTTCGCTGCCCGAAAACCCTAATTGAGGTTTGATTGTTTGAGTTCATTGCATTCGTGAAAACGCCCAGAACACGAGAATTTCAATTCGAAGTTGTTTTTTCTTTTCTTTTTTCGATTAAGCAAATCGAATGGGCAAATGGGTGTTTTGAGAGACTCTGGTAAAAGTTTTTCCCGGGAAAGAGGTAAAATTCAAAATTCTCTCCCACCGCGCCAAAAGAAAAATTCAACAATATATATTACGGATTTATTTGGATTGGTTTTAAGTAGACAAATTGTTGTATTAAATTATTTTAACTTTTTAACTTTTCTTTCATCGTTAAAATAATTTAGTTTATAATTTAAATTCAAATAATATAAAAAGATTAAATTAAATTGTTTTTTCTTTAGATTTAATTTTTTAGGAAAATATTAAATAAATAGTAACTCCTAATCATGTCCAAAAACCAAGTATAATTACTTTAAATGTTAAAAAATAGTTTTATTATATATATTTTTTCATAAAACATAGCTGTATTTTGTTTCTGTTTCTTAAAAGTTTTTTATTCGATCTTTGGTCCCTGTATGTTTTTCTTGGTTTATGTTATTTGTTTCAATTCTTTAAAAATGGTTTTAGTTCTTATAACATCTTGAAATAATTCCTTCAAAAATATTTCTGAGGGATTAAAGATAAATAACTACATGTTAAAGAGGTGAAGACCAAAAAATAAAAAATTATAGGAACTATAACCAAATAATAAAAAGTATATAATCACTTAATTAAAAAAAAAGGTGAAAATCGTACTTACGTGAGATGATTTTCAGATTAACAAAAAAGTGTGTTTACTTTTCAGGATTTCACTTTACTTGACTAATACGACTTCTTCGTTCAAAAATCGTATCAACGGCACGAATTACTCATTTTAATAATTAATTTCTTTTTACTTGTTTTACACAATGGAATTACACAATTTTAGAAAAAAAAAAAAAAAAAAAATTGAATTCAAATATACACAGAAGAGAAAACTTAAAAGAAGACACAATACACTCCACTCCACACTTGGGATCTTCAAATCTGTGTTTCC